>LIDZ01013946.1_pt5 | contig 281639 bp, 276 predicted proteins | sample 644651 | NCBI WGS metagenome assembly LIDZ01 (sample SAMN03856242, study PRJNA289617) | food metagenome | isolation source: wine grapes on drying loft during traditional withering process | host: Vitis vinifera cv. Corvina | place: Italy: Gargagnago di S. Ambrogio di Valpolicella | collected 2014-01
CAAAGTCTATCATTTTAAAGTAGCATTTGTTACTTAATAAACTTCTCAAAGGATTGTGAAATCCATTAACACTCTGCGTTACTCATCAATTTATAAAATGTGTAACATTATATCTAACAGCTCTTTTATTTAACAAAGTATTGAATATTGGAATCTTCTACAAACAACTCATTTCCATTATTTCAATCCATTTCCACTTCGTTAATTTCTCTACCATCGTTTGAAGCTGTAACTCTTGTGTTATTCTCGCAGGATTGTCGCCCTTTTGCGGTCCATAACTTCCAAATTGAGCATGGTTTACCACCTTCAATAACGAAATACTCCGAATCTTCAGAGAGATACCTTTTAGCAGATTCATAAGTATCCTTCTTCAAAACGCCGTCATCAGATCCAGTCAGAGATATGACAGCTATATCCGTTTCAAGCAAACTTCCCTTTGAATCAGGATATGCAGCCAGAAAGAACACACCTGCGAACCGATCAGAATGGTTGGCCGCATATCTAGAAGCCATAACACCACCAAGTGAATGACCCCCGATCACGAAAGTTTCGTTTGGTTCCATGGTGAGTATCGCATCAGCTCTATCTCCTCCAAGTACCGCAAGATTCAGTGGCATTTTCACAATATATGTCCGATGTCCTTGTGTAGCAAGCTCCTTCCCCTAATAAATGAGAGCAAACTCTGATTAATTTAAATCTTTCGATTATTTAACAAATAGAAACGGCTACGCCGTCCTTTTCCAAGGACGGCACCCGTTTTAGCGGAAATATAAGGAATAGAGTATGAAGTGAAACTTATACTTTCTTATATTTTAAAAAAATCCGCATATATCGCGGATTTCTCAACATTTCAATGTTCTTTATTTGTCATTTCTTGATTTCCAGCTATTTCTTCGTTTGCACTCAACTCCGGCAGAGGTTCATACCAATCTGTTGTGTTCTTGAACCCTTTGAATAGGTTCATCGCGATAACCTTCAATATGGCGTAACCAGGAACAGCTAGAATAATTCCGACAACTCCAAATAATTTCCCAGATACGATAATAACAAAAATAATCGTAATTGGGTGAATTTTCAACGTTTTACCCATAATTTGTGGAGAAATAAATTTCCCTTCGATCAATTGTACAATCGTCCATACCACAACCATCTTCAGGAGCATGATCGGTGACGTGACTAATGCAATAATGATGGCAGGGGCGATCGCAATCGTCGGTCCTAGATAAGGAACCATACTTGTACAGGCTGCAATGATAGCAAGCACCTCGGGATAATCCAATCCAATGATAAGATAACCGAAATAGAGTAGTACCCCAATACAGAAACTAACGATAATCTGACCACGAATAAACGAACTAATCTGATGGCTAATTTCGCCTAGCACTTTTGACGTAAGTGGACGAACCTTCGTTGGAAGAAGCTTAAGAATGTACGGAGGCAGTTTCTTTCCATCCTTTAATAAATATACCAATATGAAGGGTGCAATAATAAATGCTAATATAAATTCCGTTACTACCCCTACAACTGTGCCAATACCTTTAAAGGTATTGTTAAAAAATGAAGAAGCCTTTGATGAAATCTCACTCATAAAATCTGGAGCATTAAATCCAATACTCTGTTGGATCTGCGTGAACAAGTCGCTTCCAATCCAGTTCTCAAATAGTGTTTGAGCTTCTTTACTATACATTGGCAAATTCTCAACAAAATCCTCAACTTGCTTGCGTATGACCGGAATGATTTCCACAATAAGAATCGTCAATAGCCCGATAATAAGTGCATAGAGAATAAGGATCGAATAACCGCGTTTAATCTTTTTTCTTTCCATAAAATCCACGATTGGATTGAGCAAGTAATATGCCACAGTAGCTAGTATAATCGGTATGGACACCGTACTAAGAATGATTTTGATAGGTGTGAAAATATATGAGATTTTACTAAATACAAAGATGATTAATCCAATCATCAAGATCACGAACAACAACATTAGCTTTTTTTGTTGGAGTAGTACTTGATACCTCTTCTTTGTCTCCGTTGGTCTATGTACCATAAGGCTTATCATTCCCTTTTATGAAAATTGAATTTATTATTCATTATAGCGTATTAATCTCTTAAGATTCCAATGAATACTAATTTCATAGAGGAGCCATTCGTAAGTCTTTAGTGAACCAAAGGCGGTAGCTTACAAGACTTAATATAATACTCGTAATTGCAGCTGATGCCGTAAAAGCAAATACGATTAAAATCTGGTAGCGTACAGCCTCTACGGGGTCGGCTCCTGCCACGATCATTCCCGTCATCATCCCAGGTAATTGAACAAGCCCCACAGTCTTCATCCCATCAATCGTTGGAATCATACTTGATTTGACCGATCTTTTGAGTGAATCTTGAATCGCTTGTCTCGCACTTGCTCCTAGACACAATAAAGTCTCTATTTCCCCTTTGTTAGACTCTACTTCCCGCTTCATATGATTTAGGAATAGACCCGATACGACCATGGCATTACCAATCGTCATGCCGCTTATTGGGATAATATATTGGGGTGTTGCCTCGATAATATGGAGTCCTAAGAGCAAGGCCATCATCAACATTTCCGTACAACCGATAGAAAGCGCTATTCGCCAGCGGATACCAGACAATCCTTTGCCACGTTTACCTGCATTCCATGCTGCGACCGTAATCATGACTGAAATAATCGCAAGGATAAAGATCGGATGATTAGATTTAAAAACAAACATTAAAACATATCCGACAAGCAGAAGTTGAATGGCCGAACGCATCGTGCCAATCGCGATGTCTTTTTCTAAATCAAGCTTCTGCCACATCGAGACTAGCATGGTGATCATCACAAATATGAGTGTGAAACTGAGAGCTACAAAAGACATGAAATTCCCTCCTGTGGTACGAGTTGTAAATAGTTTCTCGCATTTTCTGTACTAGGATTCTCGAAAAAGTCATGGCTATTGCTATCCTCTAATAAAGATCCTCCTTCAATGAACCATACCCTGTGGCTCAGTCTTTGGGCCTGTTCAAGATCATGCGTAATCCACACACAGGTTGCACCTTCTTGCTCTTGCCAATCCTGTAGCAACTTCTCTACCGCTTGTTTGCTCTGCATATCTAATGAGGCCGTAACCTCATCTAACAATAAAATTTCCGGTCTTAGAAGTAGCGAACGTACGAGAGCTACTCTTTGTTTCTCTCCTCCTGATAAATCAGCGGATTTCTTGTTCCAATCCATATGATCAAGATTTAATGAGGTCATGAGTTCCTTCGCAAACGGCTTATCAAAGGGTGTCTTATGAATCTGACTCACCGTTCTCAGGTTATCTTCAACACTTCCAGGAAGCATATACGATTGTTGAGAGACATAACATATCTTCTTTCGCCATTCTTTAGGATCTATCACTTCATATGAACGTCCATGGAGTTGGATTCCACCTTCATCATGGGCCTCTAATCGACATATAATTCTAAGAAGTGTACTCTTTCCTTGCCCGGATTTCCCAAGAAGTGAGATCATTTCTGGTTTCAAAATTTGGGCCGTGAATGCGTTTAATATAGGTTTTTCTCCATAGCTCTTACTCAAATGATCCATTTCCAATATATTAGTCACATTCAATTACCCTCCATTTGTATACAACAATCCTCTAATTCTACAGAGAATATCTTATTATATTATCATATTGCACGATTCACCACTCCCTTATTACACACATCATTTCTCAACATTAACCTTCACACTCTTGTCGAATTAATAGATTTTACACTTCATATACAAAAAGAGAGCCTAAACTCCAACCACAGTTTAGGTTCTCTCTTCATATTAACTATTTTATTTGTTTGCTTTAAATATTTCCCCAATAGCACCCAAGCTACCAAGAATCTCCACTGCATTCGTAGGAATGAACACCTTATTAGCAGGTCCTTTAGAAATCTCTGTCAAAGCTTCGAATGAGCGATAGGCCAGGACGTTCTCGTCAAGTCCAGCTTCACGAAGCAACTCAATACGATTCTTCTCTGCTTGTGCAACGGCTAAGATCGCTTTGGCTTGACCGAGAGCTTCTAACTCTTGTGCCTCGCCTAACCCTTCTGCTTCACGAATACGGGCTTCTTTATCCCCTTCGGCTTTCAGGATTTTACTTTGCTTGTCACCTTCAGCACGTAGAATCATGTCTTGCTTGGCAGCTTCTGCTTCGAGAACGATGGCACGCTTACTACGTTCAGCCTTCATCTGCTTATCCATCGCTTCTTGAATATCTTTTGGTGGCTGAATATCAATAACTTCAACCCGTTCAATCCGTACGCCCCACTTCTCTGTCGCTTCATCTAGGGCAACACGAATCTCCATCGATATCTTCTCACGGCCAGATAACGTTTCATCCAACTCCATTTTCCCGATAATCTGGCGCATCGTTGCAGTGGATATGTTACGAACACCATAGACATAATCAGATATGCCATATGTAGCCTGGTCTGGTCCAACAACTTGATAGAATATAATCGTATCAATCTCAACTTGTACGTTATCTTTGGTAATAACCGTTTGCGGGGGAACATTCGCCTGTTGAATACGCAAGTCGTGATATACCCTTACATGATCGATAACTGGAATAAGAATATTTAATCCAGGTGTCAATAATCGGTGGAATTTACCGAGACGTTCCACAACCCCAACACGTTGCTGAGGTACTATTTTGATAGTCAAAGAGATAAATACAACAACGATAACAAGAATAATGATTGTAATTACTAGTGAAGCATCCATTAAGAAACCCCTTCCCATTTTTGAACTTCCAAGACGGTGGTACCACGTTGTATAACAATAATGATATCATCCTTCTGCAGGGTCTGGTACGAGTTAGCACTCCACGTTTCGTTGCCTACCTTCACGATGCCATTCATACCCACATTGATTTGTTCAATAACAATTCCTTGCTTGCCGACTAGATCATCAATTACATCCGTAAACCCTTTAGATTTTCGCATATATCTTGTGAGGGGTTTCGTGAAGAATGTCAAAGCCAAAGCCACAATACAACCAACTAATGCCTGTACGAAGAATAAGTCAGGTGCAACAAAAGCAATAAGCGCTGCCATAATCGCCCCGATCCCAATCCATAACAGATAAAAGGTTAATGTCAGCATTTCGATGACAAACAGAATGATTCCGATGACGAGCCAGATTGCCCATAGATCCATTGTTCTCACCACCTTTTGCTGGATTATATGGAACCAAGCAAACAATTATTACCCACAACCGCCAAATAACACACTCAAAATAGTTGTTATCTGTATTATCTAGTCATTCAACCACGTACTTGTTGGTTGGTTCCTAACATCATTATAACTCAACTTACCATCGTTTAGGTTTATTTATTATACAGAAACTCACTATGACAGCTTGCCTTTCCGTTCTTGGGATAAGAAAAAACTAACTCCCGCCCAACGTTTGGGGTTAACAGATAAACAATACACCATAAAAGACATTATATATTTCATGTTATTCATTATGAGAAAACGGCATTTCAGATATAAGATTCTGAAATGCCGTTTTGAACTAATTTCTATTCGATTGATTTTTTAATTTCACTTATCATATAGTCGACAAAGTCTGTTAATTTTTCAATATTTAATTCAGTGTTATCTGTGATTCCACTATATTCATTAAGACAGCGTTGAATATCCTGACGATACTCAGAGGGTAATACACTTATCCCCCATTCTCCACCTTCTTTTTTAGAAGACACAACACCTTCTTTTAGAAAGAAAAGAACTCGGCAAAGATTTAGTGTAAAGTACACAGGTGATTCGATAATATCCTTTGGTGCACTTTCAACATCAAAGAAGATTGACTTAATATAAAATTGCTTGTCAATTGGATAAAAAACCTCTCGAAGTGCTTTGCCGTATAATTTGATACCTCGATGATAGGTAACAACAATATGAGCCGCTAAGTCTCGGTCTTCATATCCTCCACAAATGTAATTCTCATCTGTTTGATATTTCTCTCGATGATAGTCAGAGTAGTGAAACTCAAACGGTGTCGGATAAACAAAGTCTTTTAGGTAAGATTCCAGAATAACGCTTACCTCAATTCCACGTTTATTGGGCATGCTTTCGTGGAGTTTTAGAATTTTTTTTGCAATAGACTTACTATTTTCAGTTGATAGTTTTTCTTGTACGATAATCAATAGGTCAATATCACTTTTATTCGGGTTAAAACATCCCATTGCCAAAGAACCGTGTAAATAAACACCCACCAAATTGCTGTCCATTTCCACTTTAAACAAATCTACAACTCTATCTAAATAATACTGTGTGTCCAACTGATACCCACCCCTGACTGAATACATTATCCACAAATTATATTTGGATATTTTTACCTTGTCAATGAAAATGACATTTCGTGATTTCTTTTAAACATTCAACTGTCAATTAGCTTGCCAATTTATTTACCAAAAACAATTTTTCACCCAAAAAGGGCACCCGTTAATATTCAATGATAGGGCCTTCACTTAATATAGTTCCCTCTATTTTGACTCTCCTCTACTGGATGGGAAATACCCTTCATTTCTTCTCACTATTACTAGCTCTTACTTCGAAGAGGAACCGTAATCCGTAATATTCAACTTAACATCGTACGTGATATCAGACTGACTAAATGTCTCGTCCCAATCCTTTTTAACTTTTTTCCAAACCTTAGGGTGTTGTATTCGAAGCTTATTACCGAAGCCCGCCACATCCACATGATAAACATCTTGCATCTTATGAATAGTTTTATGTAAGATCTCTTTTAATTCTTCCTCAAAATACCCCTCTGCTTCTTTCAAAAATTTGTTGTCCGTAGGAACTTGTGACGTATCCCAATTCTCAATTAACCGGCCATCTGATTCTATACTTACATGAAAAGAAATATCATTTCCGTGTACCTTTGTTTTAATTTTGGTTTTTGCAGATTTGATTTCATAAGCAAGAACTTCGCCCGACTTATCATACGTTTTGATTACCCCACCTTCTATTTCTCCCTTAATCCAAGTCAGTCCTTCGACCTCGTGCTCATTTAAAGTTCCGATCCATTTATTCGTTTCACCTTTAATAACCCCAGCCCCAGCAAATTCAACTTCACCTTTGGCAGAAACCAAATTTTGCAGAACAAAACTTGATCCTGAGTTCATGATTCCATCTAATTTAGTAAGAATCATAGGTGCCAATATTTTATTGTTTCTAAATTGATTCTCTACCATACTTCTGAGATGGAACGAGGGAATGTCTCCAGTTTGACTTGAGTTTAGAGCTTCGCTTGCTTTTTCTTTACTTATTAATACAAGGCAACTAGGTCTGATATCGTTATCTCGAGAAATAAATTTTAATAGCTTGTTTAAATCCATTTTACGCGAAAGCTCAGAAGAGATGACAATCACTTTTAAATGATGCCCGATAATGGGGCGGTACCGCCTAAGAGAATACTGACGATACAATTGAAAGACCGAATCTCCTGTTTCCTCTGTGTTCAAATACATCAAGGAGGATTTTGAGCTACCCGATTGTTTTTCACTTTTCCCTTTAAGAACGGGTACAGTTTGGATCGTTGCTGTAATGAGGTTTTTTTTAGGATAACTATCGCTTTCTTTAGCCAATTCTTGTTCTAATTCAGACTCCTCGCCAACATCAAGTGCTAGCCCTACATTAACACTCAGATCTTCAATCTCCTTATTACCCCAGCATCCAGTTAAAGAGAGTACTATTAGGATGGAAAGTGCAAATACGAAATAGCGTTTCATGCTATCCATCTTCCTTCAAAGCTCCTTTTTTGAAGATTTTTGTAATTAGGAGAAGGACTACTGGCAATAACCCGAACAAATAGATAGAAACACTTCCAATGAAATCACCAAAATCAAACACTTCATTCATATTTTTGGGTAGCAGTGCAACGATGAATATGATCGGAATCAAGCCGTACATGATAGGTTGAATATTTCTTTTCGATAATTGAGCCAGACCCAACGATGCCGCATAAAAAGTAATCGTAAATGTCGAGAATATTTGCATGATCCAGATAACAAGCAAAAAGAACTCAAATCTTTCAAAGAGGAGACCCGTAATTTCAAAACTTCGCATGAGATCAAGCGTTGGCCAAGTACTTCTTACGACTCCATCAACAGACAATGCCCCCACAACCATAATATAAGTGATCATGTACAGAACTAGAGGTATTGAAGTACCTATAATCATTGCTTTTACACCTTTTTTGGGATGTTGCATAAACGCCGGAAGAATGAACATAATCTCATAGCCTATAAAAACAAGTACTGTTGATCTCAACCCCCTAAGGACAGGTAAGATTCCCTCTCCTAACACAGGACGTACATTATCAATATCAAATATTCTACTACTCAAAAACATACAAATTAATAAAACAACGATCGTAATCGGTAGTATAATCTCAAACAATCGCGCCATTGAATTGATCCCGCTCGTAATTAGATATAATCCAATCCACATGAAAGACATAACAATAGCCCACATAGGTGTACCTTCAAGTAAATAAAGCTTAGTTACTTCAGCCATCACTCTAATCTGAAACGCAGAAATAGCAACAAAATAAAGGATCATCAGCGTGCTCAAACAGCTACCGATCCAACTTCCTACAATTTCTTGTACGAATTGATAAATGGTTTTACCAGGATATTGCTGACACAGTTTCACGATACATATTCCTGCGAGCATAACTATCAACCCGCCTACAATTAATGATATCCAACCATCTGCAGTTTTAACTCTCTCGGTTAAAGTTCTTGGAAGTGTAAGAACCCCAGATCCAAGCATATAGCAACTAATGATTACGACCGTTTGAGTCGTTGTTATCTTATCATCCGTCTGGGTAAACACAGAATCCTCCTCCTTTGCGCTCTCATTTATTTTTTACGGTCAGAATCCTTAGTCTTCATCATGAGCGGTCGGCGTTTCATTACCTTAAAGGGCAAACGAAATATAAAGTCTTTCCAATCATCTAATCTGTATGGAACTACAGGACTCATGTACGGCACTCCAAAACTTTTCAGCTTCACTAAATGGCTGAATAATAACAGAAAAAACAAAATTGTTCCATAAGCACCTAAAACAGCAGCGCAGAACATGGCCGGAAAACGTAATAATCGTAGTGTTATGCCTGCACTATACGTCGGAATCGCAAATGAAGAAATAGCAGTTACGGCTACAACGATAACTAGAAAGGGACTAACTAGACCCGCATTTACAGCTGCATCACCAATAATTAGACCACCCACGATACCCATAGCAGGACCTATAGGTTTCGGTAATCGGACTCCTGCTTCTCTTAATATTTCAATGGCTGTTTCCATAATTAATGCCTCTATAAGAGATGGAAAGGGTACTCCTTGTCTCGCATCAATAATAGACATAACCAACTTCGTAGGAATAAGCCCAGGGTGATAAGAAATAAACGATATATACAATGCAGGGGCGAATAAAGCAAAAAATGTAGCTAGAAATCGTAACATCCGCAGGAGCGTACCTGGTATCCATCTTTCATAATAATCCTCGGGTGACTGTAACAACATACTAAAGGTTACCGGCACAATCAGTGCAAACGGACTCCCATCCAGTAAAATTGCAACTCTCCCTTCCAACAATGAGTTAATGACTCGATCAGGTCGCTCAGTGTTTTGAGCTTGTTGAAACGGACTTAAAGTATTATCCTCAATCAATTGTTCTACATATCCTGACTCTGGCAAATAATCCATATTTATAGCTTCAATCCGGCGTTTAACTTCCTCCAGCAATTCGGAATTCACTATATCGTTCATATAAGCAACGACAAGGTCTTTTTTGGCCCGTGTCCCTACTTGGAATTTAATCATTTCCAAACTTTCATTCTTACCATGACGCCTTAGTATAGCGGTATTATCGCTCAATATTTCAGTGAATCCTATACGTGGACCTCTCAATAGCCCTTCTGATAAAGGCTCTTCTATACTTCGTGTTTTTCCCGTTGCTGAACCTAGAAGTAATACTTCTACGATTCCATCAATCAGCATTGCTGTAGATCCCACCAATATATCTGAGACTAACTCCTGTAGATTGAGAGCCTCCCTTATTTCACTAATAGGAAGCATTTTATTCATAAGATATGTTTTTGTAATCTTCGTCTCATCAGATGGCTTCTCCGTCTCTTCAACATCATCGAACATCAAAGACTTCATCACTTGAACCTCTATAAGCTCCTTATCATAAAGTCCTTCGACATATATAATAGCTGCCTTTTTACCAGTAGCCATCGTAAACTCTCTAAAATGAACGTCACAATTTTGAGATATACTTTTCTTAATGGACGCTAAGTCTGTTATATACTTACCTGTAAACGGGATATTATCTTCTGTCTCAACCTTGCCATTCTCAGGTGTATTCCCTTCAGATTTACTCTCTGTTGGAGAACCCTCTGAAGTTCGAGAACCCAAAGCAGACTGAAGCCATTTGGATGTAAAGTAAATAATTATAGGAACGATCAAGATCACTAGAGCTTGAACAAAGATTATCCAATCCGGAATATAAGAAATAATCGTTTTCCACATATACATCATCCCATCAGCTACAAGCTTAAGAATAGACAAGAACAAGTCATGTCATTTGTACAAGTAGTGTTACCATAACTCACCAAATCATACGAGAAAAGATGATACAACTAAAAAAAAGCACCTATCACTCAGCAAAATGCCGAATCGAATAGGTGCTACATCAAGCTACACGTTTATCTCAATGATAAGGATTTACAAATAATATGGCAGTACACACACAGGTTTAGATACGGTTTCACTTATTCCAGTATATTGCAATCTTCCTGACTCTTGATCCACTCGGAACGTTACAAGATTATTCGTATCTCGATTGGCTACAATGAGATAATCTCCATTTGGGGTTATCGCGAAATGACGTGGATGACCACCTTCTACAGATACATGTTCCACAAGGTTTAGTTTACCTGTCGCTTCATCAAATGCATAGACCACGATACTGTCGTGTCCTCGGTTAGAGCCATATACAAATTTGCCATCTTGAGATATCGTAATCTCTGCGCAACCATTGTCCCCTGTGAAATCATCTGGGAGTGTAGGCACCGTCTCCTGCTCCTTCAATTCACCATTCTCAGCATCATACGTAAAAGACGTGATTGTCGAGTCAAGTTCATTAATGACAAAAGCATAGGTTCCATGTGGGTGGAACGTTAGGTGTCTTGGTCCCGCTCCTGGGTGAATATGGGTTGTTCCTTTTTTTATCAACTGCCGCTTATCCGAATCTATGCTATAAGCTTGAATGATATCTAATCCAAGATCTTGTACAAACAAGTAATTTCCATCTGGACTAAAGAATGAAGAATGTGGATGCGGTCGATCTTGATTCTGGTGCACGCTGTGTCCTTCATGCTGTTGAACATCTAACAATTCTCCCACACTACCATCTTGTTCAATGGAGATCAGACCGATCATTCCTCCATGATAACTAGTCACTGTAAGGAACTTACCTTCAGAATCTCTTTGAATATGACATGTAGTCGATTGTACGCTATTCTTTCGATTGATTAATTTCAGTGCTCCTGAGATAGGATCAACCGTGAATGCAACAACTTCACCGATCTTTGCGCCCTCTGCTGAAAGTGACTCTGAAATGGCATATAACTTATGTTGATCCAAGTCTACATTTAAAAACGTCGGATTCTTAAGTCCAGCAACCACGTCTAATCGTGTTAATTGCCCTGTTGCTTCATCCAAAGTATACACATATACACCGCTATCTTCTGATTCAGCGTATGAACCTACAAATACAAATAATTTCCCATCATTATTATCTACCATTTATAATGCCTCCCTTAGTTGTATGTACCGTTTATTTATTTCCTTTACCTACCTTGTTAAGTATCTGTTGTATGTCCGAGTTCAGCGATTGAACATCTGGCCCATTAGCATGTTCGTTGGTTAATCCATATTTCTCTTTAATCTTTAATATCGTATAGACCCGACTATCTAACAGACCCTCTGAAATTTTCCCATTATTCACGGCATCTGTCAAAGCTTGAATAGCTGATCTACCCTTCTGAGCATCATGACCGACAAGCACAATATTCGTGCCCGCTAGTATAGCTTGAACGGAAGCTTTCTCTAGATCATAATTCTCTCCGATAGCTCCCATGGTCATATCATCAGTCATAACAATGCCATTGAACCCAAGTTCATCACGGAGAATATCCGAAATAACTTTCTTAGATAAAGATGCAGGAGCATCAGGATCAACCTTCGGCATCAGAATATGCGCAATCATAACCACTTCTGCATGTTCGTTAATCGCATCTTGGAAAGGAACCAATTCAAGCTTGCGTAATCGCTCTAGACCATTCTCAACAACAGGTAGGCCAATATGTGAGTCCACAGACGTATCTCCGTGACCTGGGAAATGCTTAATAGCCGGCACCACGCCTTGAGATTCTATCCCCTTCATCGTGGCTATTCCAAGTGAGCTGACCAGCTTCGCCTGATTCCCGAAGGAACGATCTCCAATGACCGGGTTATTGAGGTTACTATTTATATCAAGAACAGGAGCGAAGTCCATATTCAATCCGAATCCTTGTAGTTCTCGACCTAGGACTTGTCCGATTTCATTGGATAGCTTCGTGTCGTTTTTCTTCCCAATGGCTTTATTCGTAGGTAACTTAAGAAATTCCTTTGGCATCCGTGTCACTCGGCCACCCTCTTCGTCCACACTCATCCAGAGAGGGACTTTATTGACTACATTACTGCTCTTCAGATCGTTGAATAGGGTTAACGCTTGCTTCGTATTCTCAATATTATCTTTATAAAAAATGAACCCACCGATATGGTAGTCTTCAATGAATTTCCGACTATCCTCATTGATTATCGTTCCTTCCATTCCAACGACAACCAATTGACCTATCTTTTCCGCCGTACTCATACCCTTCAAGAGTTCTTTCACAGCATCTGTTGGTTCTGTTGGTTCTGGACCTTCTGATTCTGTGCCATCAATAGTAGACTGAGGAGCAGTATTCGAACCTTCTTTATTGGTGCTTGAATTCGTTCCTACTTTCGTACCTGCATTCTCACCAGTATTAAGACTTGGACTACAACCTCCAAGCACAAACATTACACACATCATGATCATTAAGGCGTATATTTTCATGTTCGATTTTCCACCCATTTCTAATGAAATAGTTGCCAACATCTCTATATTGTACAAAACTTCAACTAAAATTAACAGTAATCCTACCTTAATTTACGCCTATTTCCTACGCATCATACTTCATGATCATTTATGTAAAGGACCCCTGATTTAATGCCAGGGGTCCCTTGGTTTAACCTATATATTATTCAAATGAATATGTCCAGAATCGTTCTGTTCCAAATCTTTCCTTCATCGCTTCACTTTCGACCATGTTACTGTCTACTGGTAACTGCCATTGAGAACGGTGAGCTTGTATAGATCCGATCTTATGCTTAAGGAAAGCAGTAACATCGACTTTTACATCTGGATGACCTAACATTTGCTCGCAGTCTTTCGTGAATGCCATACAATGGAGTGTTGGTCTTTGTTCCTTAGGTATCTTAGCAAGAGTTCGTATCACCGCAGCACCTGTAGCATCATGATCTGGATGAACACTATAGAGCGGGTGAAAGGTAATCACTAGCGATGGATTCAATTCTGTAATTAAATCCCCAAACCTCTTACTCATGGCCTCATGATCCTCAAATTCAATTGTTTTATCGTGATAACCCATCATTCTTACATCGGTTATCCCAATAGACTTACAAGATTCCATCAATTCCAACTTACGAATCTGAGGTAGAGTGACCCGATTGGCGAACAGAGGATTACCCATATTACGAGCCATCTCTCCTAAAGTTAGGCAGGCGTAAGTAACAGGCGTGCCTTCACTGATGTGCTTGGCTAACGTTCCTGAGAGACCGAAGCATTCATCATCTGGATGTGGAAGTATTACTAATATCTGACGTTCCATATGAGTTAACCTTCTCTCCCTAGTTAAAATGGTTCTTTACTTAATTGTAACGATACGACCAGTTTACCTTCATTATCATGACCCGCAAGGATAAGTCGTTGGCTATCGCTTTCATCCCAGTGCGTCAAACCCTGAGAATATACCCATCCTTCATTAATCTTGAGTCCAACACGAAAGGGACCACTACCTTCAATGGAACCTAAAGTATATCGAATAATGCCATTACGGATAAATGTGGATGCGGTTAATTTTGAATCATCGTTGTGGGAAGCATAGGCTCCCGTCGTCATCTCAAGATGAATATATAGGTCTTGGTCTTTCAATTGATCAATGACCAATTGAACGCTTGCCTGATCTATGGGTTGCATTATCTTCTACTCCTCCGTCTGTAAATCGACACTACATTTAAGTATGTTATGTATATTATAGTCTACATCCCATAACATTCTCAAATAATAATAAAAAAAGCCTTCCTTACTTCTATAGGAGTACTGTCAAATCCAGTGAACAAGAATTGACAGTACTTCATAAAAGAAAAAGGTTCGGCTTCTTTACGATGAGTATGGATTCTAAATGAATATACTCGTTATGGATTTATTTTACTTAAATACTTTAACTCGGTCTTCCAATGGTTGGAATTCCTTCTCACCTGCTGGAACTACTGTTTTACCAAATGGCATTTGAGCAAGGAGTTTCCACGATGCTGGGATGTCCCAAGTTTGTTTTACTTCATCATCAATAAGTGGGTTGTAATGCTGTAAAGATGCACCGAATCCTTCGATTTCTAAAGCTGTCCACACAACCAGTTGGTGCATTCCTGAAGATTGATTAGACCAGATAGGGAAGTTATCTGCATAAGCCGCAAATGACGCTTGAAGTCCTTCAATAACAGCTTGATCTTCAAAAAATAACACAGTACCGTAACCGTTGCGGAACAACGTCATTTTCTCTGCTGTGGGAGCAAATGAATCTGCTGGAACCACAGCTTTAAGTGTATTCTCAGTAATATTCCACAGTTTATCATGTTGTTCTCCAAGAAGAACTACCACTCTAGCGCTCTGTGAATTAAAAGAAGATGGTGTATGTTTTACTGCTTCGTTAACAATCTCTTGAATTCTTTCATCGGATACTACAGATTCCTTACTTATAACATAAACTGAACGTCTATTCTTAATTGCTTCAAAAAAATCTTTAGACATAAATCAAGCAACTCCCTTTAAGTTATTTACTTACTTTTTTATTATATATGAACTTTTCTCACAAATCAATCTTTTTTGTCGAATGGACGTGAAGATACTATTTTGTGCAGAGTCTGCTTTTTATACTCAACGAATCTCGACGCAAAAAAACAGAGGCACTTAGGCCTCCAGTTTCTATATTTCCTTATGAAATATAAGTATTAATAATTATTTATCCACGATAATCCAATCGTTCCTTCGCCAGCGAGAATACCAACCACAGGAATGAATGTCATAATCTCTATTTTGACATTTGGATGATCTGCTGCAATTTCCTGCTTGATCTCTTGTGCTACTATTATATTATTAGCATGCATGACACATACCGTTTTTATTTTTTCAATATCTGTTTTCAAATGTTCGATGAGCCTCTGTTTAGCTCTCTTCGCGGTACGAATCTTCTCATCGACAAGAATCTTCCCCTCATTGAAGCGAATGATCAACTGTATTTTAAGCAAATTACTCATGAACAACTGAGTGCCTGATACTCTACCACTACGATGAAGTTGTTGCAGATTGGCAGGAATGAGGTAAAATTTCGTATTATCAATCATCGGTTGAATACGCTCCTTAATTTCTTGAGCCGAAAATCCTTCATGTTGCAATGTAATGCCGTGCATAATCATTTCTCTAAATGGGAACGCACCCGCCTGTGAATCAATTCCAACCACTGTTGCCTCGGCAATTTCGGCTGCTTGTATCGAATTGTGAAAAGTTCCACTAAGGAAAGAAGAACAATGAATAGCTATAATTTCATCATATTTATCTTTTAACGATTCATACAGTTCTATAAATTCTCCGATTGGAGGCTGTGAACTACCTGCTTTTTCAAAAACTTTAAGTTTCTCGTAAACTTCATCGTTTGTGATATCGATTGTCTCTTTATAACTTTCATTTCCAAATATAAGACGTAAGGGTACAATATAAATATGATGCTCTTTAGCAAATTCGGGGTCAATAGTACATGTACTATCTGTAACCCATGCAATTGATTTCATTTTCCACTTCTCACTTTCACAGATGATATAGTCTACGTAGATTCAATAAAACAAACATAACAAACTAACACGAGATATTCAACTTTACGTCCTATTCCGTCAAAAAAACCTTTTAAACACAGATAATTTCATTATAATTTAACATATTAGGAGATGATATGATGTTTATCCATATTGATCAACACTATGATCATATAGATTTCAGCAATTCAGATTTATGTTATGGGGAACTAAGAAATTGTACATTTCAAGAATGTAACTTTAATAGCACACCCTTGGAAGAAGTGTTAACGACGAACTGTCAATTTATCAATTGTAACTTTTCGAATGCCAATCTTAATGCTTCACAACATATCGGTTCTGCTTTTACCAATTGCCGATTCCAAGGCAGTAATTTATTCGTAACCAAATTTGATAACTGTAAAATGGTCGGCTCTGACTTTGCTGAAGCAAGAATGGATGGAATCACCATTTTAGAAGGTGACTGGTCCTACACCAATTTGCGACACGTGAACTTTGGCAAGCAAGATCTACGCAAAATTCGCTTTATGGAAGCAGATTTATATCAAGCCAATTTAGAAAAGGCAGATCTTAGAGATGCCGATTTAACTCGGGTTCAACTGAGTAATGCCAGACTACAAGGCGCAGATTTACGAGGTGCCATTCTCGATGGGATTGACTTTAAATCACTCGATATTAAAGGCGTTAGAATGGATCTCATCCAGGCTTCATCATTCGCCCGTTCTTATGGGGCACGAATAGACTAACGAACAGAAACAAGGAGGCAACTATTGGTTGCCTCCTTGTTTTGATAATTTAACTTATAAGTTCTGATCCGTCAAAATGATAGGACCTTCTGCTGTGATCGCTAAAGTATGTTCATATTGTGCAGACAAACCACCATCAAGCGTTCTAGCTGTCCAACCATCTGCATCTATTTTGCTACGGTACGTTCCTGTATTAAGCATCGGCTCAATCGTAATAACCATGCCTTCCTTCAATCTTGGACCCACATTTGGTGGACCATAATGAGGAACCTGAGGTTCTTCATGCATATCCTTACCTATACCATGCCCAATGAATTCTTTAACGACAGAGAATCCTTCAGCTTCAGCGTAGACCTGAATAGCATGCGAAATATCACCAATTCGGTTGCCTACCACTGCCATCTCAATACCCTTGTAAAGTGATTCCTTTGTTACATCTAAGAGTTTCTGTGATTTCTCAGAAACTTGACCTACTGCATAAGACCAAGCTGAATCTGCCAACCACCCGTTTAGATTAACGACCATATCAATGGTAACGATATCGCCTTCTTTTAACTTCGTATGCGTTGGGAAACCATGACATATGACATCATTCACAGATGCACAGGTTGCAAATCGATACCCATTATAACCTTTTTGTTCAGGAGTAGCGCCGTTCTTGATCATAAATTCCTCAGCAAATTTATCGATCTCCAAAGTAGCAATCCCTGGAACTATCATCTTACTGATCTCACGATGACACGCCGCTAATATTTCGCCAGCTAACTTCATCTTCTGGATTTGTTCTTTCGTCTTTATCGTAATCATTTTCTTATCCCTCATTCTATTATGGTCTTCTTATTATAACCAGACTATGTCGAGTTGGTGAAATAAAATTAAGTCCAAACAATAAGATTATACACCATCTCCGTATAGCATACAAAACAACGGACTAAAAGATGCATAAAAGAAGTGACTGATCGTCCTTTCATGGCATTATTCAATCATTCATCCACTAAATTGTTACTTCTCGTTTATTGTTCCTACCCGTTACTCGCATGAAAAGAATCATACCCGCAATAGCCATTAGACCCCCACTGATTTGTATCCAACTCATGGTCTCGTTTAACAAAATAAATGCAAGCAAGCTCGCGCCAATCGGTTCCCCAAGGATGCTCATCGAAACAGTCGTTGCAGATATGTACTGTAGTAACCAATTAAACAACATATGTCCGAACACCGTTGGAACGATCGCCAATAGAAGAAAGATCCCCCATTCTCGGTCGTTATAATTCGTAAAGGATACGCCCATCATCACATTATAGAGGGCAAACACGACCACTGCTGAGGAGAATACAGACAAGTTGTATACGTATGCCGAAACTTGTGACATTAGTTTCTGTCCAATTAACATATGAACGGCAACAGCCATGGTACCTAAGAAAGACAATAAATCCCCATATAGATTAGCACTTGAAATGCCAACATCTCCCCACCCGATCAGGGCAGCTCCAGCAACAGCAATCAGCATTCCTAACTTCGCAGGTAATGATATTCTTTCTTTAAATATAAAATACGCTCCACACCAGATAAATACGGGCTCAAGTGCTAATATAATTGTTGAACTCGACACCGTCGTATACTTTAATGAACCCATCCATAATAAAAAATGTAACGCTAGGAAAAACCCAGACACTCCCAGAAGGAGCCAATTCTTATATGAAACCGCACGGAATTCAGAGATTCGTCGAATTCCGAAGGGAAGCATAATTAATACAGCAAATAGAAGTCTATACATCCCTTGAATCGATGCAGGTGCGCTAGACCATTTCACGAATATAGCAGAAAAAGAGACCGCAATAACTCCGATGAGAAGCGGTATGATGATAGGAATAGGTGATGTTGATTTCTTCATTATGGATTCCTCTCGTATTGGTGTTTCAATCATTTAAAGGTTGTTCAAAAAGTCATCTTTTGATCACGAAGTATACCAAGAAGCTTATTCGGCATCGAAGATTGAATTCAGCCGGTCCTTCCGGTGCTCACGTAGGTACTGCCTACGCTCCGCTCCTCACTCCCTTGCTTCATCCAATCTTCTCGGTGCTGAAAATATGACTTTTTGAACTCGCACATTTAGTAGGCTGAATACTTGACAACATTCCTCAAGGTAGCCCAAATATCACGGCTTTCAGCTCCCATGTACCAATACCCATATCCCGCGATACCTTTGTTTGCAGCCATATGCGCTTTAATTGAAAGTGAGCGACTATCTTCCGCCCAAATGCTATGTTTCGTACCTTGTTTTGAATACGTTGCTACATATTGACCCGTAGTATCGTTCCATGCAAGCTTGGCGTTCATGGCACTAATCCGTTGATTCTGTAGTAATAACGATAATTCTTCGGAAACGACACCCTTTGGAGTATAAGACCAATCACGCGTATAGAATGGCAATGCCACAATCACTTTTTTGGCAGGTACAGAAATGATCAATTTGTTCAAAGCCTTCTCTACCCATGGAAGTGAAGACACAGATCCGGCTTTCGGAGATGTTGACCAATGCTCATCATAACTCATCAGGACAACATAATCTGCGGATTTCCCGAGCTTGGCGTAATCAAATCCATCCGTCCAATCCGTCCCTAAATCGGGTGATACATCAATAGATAGTACGACATCTATCTTGTGCAATTCATTGGATAACGTAGCTACAAAGGCTGTAAGATTGTCACGATCAATAGGATCCACACTTTCAAAATCGACATTAATACCGGCCAGCTTATATTTTTGAACATAACTAGTCAATTGTTGGATCACTTTATTCCTCGTTATTGAACTAGATAATATCTTATGGGTAAGTTCTGAATTCGAATGGTTTCCAAGCATAGCCCATATCTTCTTGTTATGTTGTGAAGCGTAGGTTATTAACTCTTTGTTCGAATTATCCGATACCACACCGTTATTCTCTAGGTAGAACCATCTAGGCACCAAGGTGTTAATGTTAGAGGATTTAACTTGATTGATAAATTGTGTTGTTGTGCTATCATATTGCCATCCCATTTGAATAACAGAGGCTTGCTGACCCTTACTGACTTTAACTCCGAAAGGTGTATCTAGGATTCGAGATAGTACGACTGCTGTTTCTTGCCTAGTCATAGCGTCATTTGGACGGAATTTATTCCCTTCCCCCGACATAATTGAATTCTTGTGAATCGTATACACATATGGAATAGCCCACGAAGCAACTTTGTTGGAATCAACGAATGGAAGATTGCTAGACATGGACCCTGCCTTCATCTTCATAGCTCTAACAATCAGCGCTGCGACTTCTTGACGACTGATCTGCTTCTGAGGTTCGAATACCCCCGGACGGACGCCATCTACAATACCTAAGTTCAACCCCGCTTGTATCCACCCATAATACCAGTCATTCTTACGAACATCAGTAAACGCAGCAATAGCACTATCTACCGGTTCCAATCGTAACAATCTATTGATCATGACTATAAATTCAGCCCTAGATACAGGTTTTTGAGGGGAAAATGTACGTTGCCCCGTACCATTAAGGATATTTAGACCAGCTAACCGAACAATTTCCTTCTGAGCATAACTATTCGTAATATCGTCAAATGGAAGTTTGTTACTTGCATTAGCTGCAAAGACAGAAGGAATAGAAGTGACGCTGATAGATATTAATAATACCAAAAGCGTACTAATCTTAAAGATAACTTTATGTATGCCATTTTTTTTCAAGAGAAAAGCCTCACTTTTTAATAGAATAGCGTGCTAGTTTATCCTATCAAATTTAAGCGAAGGCTTTTATGATCAAATAATGGAAGGTTTGACCGTTAAAAGAGAGATTCAAGTTCATCTATCAAAGAACCCACATAATTGACCGCAGAAATAATTGGATACTCGTCTGACATGTCTACACCTGCTAGCTTCATAAGCTCTAGCGGAGTCATGCTTCCACCCGCTTTGAGAACCTCCAACCACCGATCAATCGCAGGTTGTCCCTCTTCACGAATAATCTGTGCAACCGCTGTAGAGGCGCTTAATCCAGCCGCATACGTGTACGGGTAAAGACCCATATAATAATGTGGCTGACGCATCCACGTCAATTTAGCATCTTCTTCAATTTCAACGGACTCACCCCAGAATGACGTGAGTATCTCACCTTTTAGCTCGGATAGAACTTTAGCTGTAATTGGCTCATCATTCATCGCTAAACGATAGACACGACGCTGAAGTTCACCTTCAAGAAGATGTGTCACAAAGTTATGATAGTACGTGTTTAGAAGTTGTAGAATAACCCACCGCTTCATACGATTATCATCTGAATTAGCCTTTAAATGTTCAGCAAGCAGAAGTTCGTTCAATGTCGATGGCGCTTCAATAAAATAAGTCGATGGACGAGCGTTCGTTAAGCGCTGATTCTTTGCTGCAAGCATCAGATGTCCAGCATGTCCCACTTCATGCGCTAGTGTGAATGCCCCTCGCATATTATCTGCCCATGTCATTAGGATGTAGGAGTGTTCGCCATAGGCTGAAGAGCAAAATGCCCCCGTCGACTTACCTACATTATTGGCATAATCTACCCATCTCTCATTAAACGCTGAGTTCACAATCTTACCATATTCCGATCCTAGAATGCCAAGGGCATCTTGGATCAACTGACATGCTTCTGAATAGGTCGTACTTGGACTGAATTCAGGATCAAGTGGTGCCTTTAGATCGGCAAAGTACATATGATCAAGCCCTAATTCACGTTTCTTCAGATTGGCAAAGCGACGCATATGTGGTGCCAATTGTTCTTGTATCGTATCAAGGACCTGGTCATACATTTGTGTAGTTACTTGTTGTGGTTGCAGAAGCATCTCGGTTACAGACTCATAACCACGTAGACGAGATAGTACGACCTGCTTCTTAACTTCCGTCGCATAGGCTTCAGCGAATGTATTCTGATATGTACGAAGAGAGCGACTAAAGGAAGCGAATGCAGAACGTCGAAGCGTCGTATCTGTCGATTGCTCATATGTATTCTCGTATAATGGAAATGATACGGGTAATGAGTTGCCACCCTCATCCGTTACATTTTCAAACGTCATATCAGATAACTTCGCTCGTAGATAAACACGATAAGGTGAGTTGAAGACCTCACTCATAGATGCAAGCACACTCTCTGTCTCAGAGCTTAGACGATGAGGTTTCGTCTTGAGCAACAGGTGAATACTTCTCTGGTAATCTGATAATCCAGCATTCTCTTCTAAATACCGTTCTACAGTACCTTCAGGTAATTCAATGATCTCAGAATTGATAAAAGACAACGCAGACGCAATATTCGATACCATATCTCCCGATTTAGCTGAGTTCACGAGATGATCTGAATTCGTTCCATCCTCCGTCTGGCGTAACATCGCAAATGTTGCTGCACGAGAGACTCTTCTATGCAATTCCTCTTGTGCATTAAGACATGCTAACAACATTTCTGAGCCTTCATTTAAACGACCTTTATACTGTGTTACAGACTTTACGTCCTCGCGAATAGATTTCAGTTCAATCTCCCAAGCTTCCACACTTGTAAAAAGATCGTTTAAATTCCATGTCGTTTCTTCAAGTACTTCTGAGCGTTTCAGGATCTTGTCCATCTTCTCGTGCCCCTCTCATACAAACATTTTTATCATTATATTGACTTCACCATATGATAATACATGTGATCATTTATCGAGATTTCTTTATCAACGATATATCCTGATCTCAGATACAAAGCATAGGCTCCCAAATTATCTATATCTACTGCCAACGCGATTTGAGTGAATTGTCGCTTTTTCGCTTCATTCTCCACGGCTAACATGAGTTCAGTAGCGATACCTCGTCTCCCGTATGCTGGAGATACGGAGAGGGTATCTATATAAAATTCATCCTCATCGGCCTCCTTATCTAGTACAATACTTGGATCATTCTTTACGTTTCGTAAATAGTCAATAATCGGTTTATCCAATGTAGCAGCATCAGAACCTGCATAAGATACGACAACTCCAGCTACCCCACCATTCACTTCTTTCACTACCATTTGATGATAACTTAATCGTCCCTCTTCTTGAACGAAGAATTCCCCAAGAACGTCAATGGCATCAGCTTCACTCTCTTGGCCTGTCAATTGGTGCGCTATGTCATGTATTGCATCATAAAGTAATCTTGTTACCCAAGGTCCATCTTCCTTTTTTGCGTATCTTAACATGATGTATCCCTCCAAGTTTTCTATGTTGATATTAAAATTATAACTTACGATAAGAAATAATGGGAGTCGGGCTGTTTTATCAATCTTGGGTACACTATAATGGAAAGAATGACATTCAAGAAAGTGAGTATGTAAATGAATCTTGCAAAGAAAAATAAAATATTACGATATTTATTTTCTCCCCCAAAGATATTAGTACTCGGATTCGCACTTATTATTTTGATAGGATCTATTTTGCTGTCGTTGCCCATCGCGTCATCTACAGGAGTACCTTTATCTTTTATAAACGCCTTATTTATGGCAACATCAGCAACATGTGTCACCGGACTTGCTGTTGTAGATCCGGGAACACAACTATCTACTTTCGGAGAAATCGTGATACTCAGTCTTTTTCAAATTGGCGGACTCGGTTTTACGACCATGGCTACGTTGATTGCCTTATTATTTAACAAACGTATATCTGTTAAAGAGCGCCTCGTTCTCCAACATTCTATGAATTATGGAAGTATGGAGGGCATAGTGCGTCTCATGCGTAAAGTGATTTTCTATTCACTTTCCATTGAACTGATCGGAGCTTTATTGTTGTTCATTCGCTTTTCATTGGACATGCCTGTCTGGAAAGCTTTATATTATGGATTGTTCCATAGTATATCTTCGTTTACAAACGCTGGTTTTGATATCTTTGGGAGCGTCCATGGTCCTTTCAGTAGCTTTAATCCTTATGTAAATGATCCCTATGTGAATTCAGTGATTATCCTACTTATCTTCCTTGGAGGAATTGGTTTTATCGTTATATCCGATCTCCTCGGATTTCGTAAGTCGAGAAAACTATCGCTTCACAGTAAAGTCGTTCTCACTGTATCACTGGCCCTTGTCATAGTTGGATCCATCGTGATTTATGTTTTCGAGTATACCAATGTACATACGTTACAAGGTCTTAGTCAACCAGACAAAATTATGGCCTCTACCCTACAATCAGTCACTACGCGTTCTGGCGGGATCACAACACTCGACATCCCCATGTTACGTCAATCTACACAGTTCTTCATGATCATATGGATGTTTATAGGTGCAGCACCTGGTTCAACGGGTGGAGGGATTAAAGTGACCACCTTTGCTATTCTCATAGGTGCCATGTATACGATGGCTCGAGGCAGAGAAGATGTCGTATTTTTCCGATATCGAATTTCAAAAGAAGTTGTATACAAAGCCATAACACTCACACTGTTATCTTTTCTATTAGTCATCGCCTTCACCATGGTATTATCCGTTACAGAAGATCGTCAATTTCTAACCATTCTGTTCGAAACGACTTCGGCATTTGGAACAAGTGGTATTTCCATGGGGCTTACACCCGATCTGTCAACTGTAGGAAAAATTGCGATTACATTCCTGATGTTCCTAGGCCGACTTGGCCCTTTAACATTAGCTTATGCATTAAGTCCTAAGCCACAGAAAGAATCATTCCGATACCCAGAAGGTAAAATTACGATCGGGTAAAATAAAAGAGCTTCGCTGATCCTTTGCAGGACAGTGAAGCTCTTTTAAGTTTACTTACGTTTATGGAATAGTCCTGATTTACGGTTTACCAATCCTTTGTCCATAGCATAACGGGTTAATTGCACACGATTCTCAAGATGAAGCTTCTGTAGTATATTCTTCAAATGATTCTTAACCGTCTGATCCGAAATACCGAGTTGTGCTGCAATCCCCTTATTCGTCATGCCTGATGCAACCCATGTTAGTATTTCTCGCTCTCTTGTGGTCAATGGAATGTGGTCATCCTCATTTGCTACGGAAATCGGAAATTCTTTCAGTATTTGATAAGCAAGTTCGCGGCTGAGTGGAGCATCATCTCTCATAATCGCGTGTAAATATTCCAGCCATGTTGATGGAGATAGATTTTTCAGTAAATAACCTTGTGCACCCTGCTTAAGAGCTTCAAATAAATGTGCGACATCATCCGATACCGTAATCATCACTATTTTGACATAAGGGTATTGTAATTTGATGATCCGAGTTGCCTCAAGACCCCCCATTCCCTGCATTTCAATATCCATTAGGATAAGATCGGGCATAAGTTGCTCCGTTACAGCTATCGCTTCCTCTCCACTAGATACAATTCCTATGACTTCATAGTCAGCATCTTCCGCTAGAATGACAAGCATTGCTTCTCTTGCATGTTGTGAATCATCAACGATGAGTACTCGGTATAAACTCACGGTGTTGTGCCCTCCTTTCTAATCTCAACTACGGCCCCATGTGAGACCTCTGGCAAGGACACCTGCCACCCAAGATCTCGTGCTCTTTCCACCATAATACGTAGTCCATAACGATCTTTGTAATAATCAAGATCATCCATCATCCCTATCCCATTATCTTCTATACGGACCTTCCACGACTGATCCGAACCAACCCCACGAATAGAAATAACGGTTGCTTGTGCATGTTTGGCAATATTAAGAAGTGATTCACGGATACAGGCTAACATCTCTATTTTTTGTCTAGAATCAAGGCAATGATCAGGAATCGTCCATTCAATGAAAGGTTGAATCGTTAACGTCTCATCCGCAATATCCATAATTCTAGCTTTCATGGAGTCCTCAAATTCATACATTTCAGTCGTGGCTGGATAACGTAAATTCGTGATGGCCTGACGAGCATACCGATTGACTTCATGAACTGTCTTACGTATTTCTTGGATCTCTCCCTGCTCCTGAGTCGTGATTGTTTTAGTATCAACTCGGTCGATTTGCACGGACAATAAGAATAGCGACTGAGCGATCCCATCATGTAGTTCTCTTGATAAAAGTTCTCTCGCTTCAAGCGCAGCTTTCTCCGCACGTTCACGATTTAATTCTTCTTGGTTATGTTCTAGCATCCGAAATAAAGGCATCAATAACGTCAGACTCGTAAGAAACACAATGACAGGGCTTAGAAAATTTCCTAAGTCCATCGATATGTAATGTAGTAAGTGACTATGACGTAAGTATTCCCATAAGCCTACAGTTACCGTAGGAAGAAAGAGGATCATCCATTTAATTTGTTTGTATGACATTGTATCCTCCTATTAAAGATAATCCATTCATTATATCTGAGATGGCTTCATAAAACATCTTCATCTCGTATTGGCTGCGTAAATCTTGCTCGGATAGAGCAAATAGGAAGTTACATAAGCGTCAGAATTATATTGCCAATATGATCCTTATCATGTATTATTTTATTTACCTACCGGTAAGTAAAATTTAATCATTGGAAAGGAAGTTAAGATAAATGAATCATTCAACACAGCGTATAACTGCTTTTGATTTTGCGCGAGCCTTGGCATTTTTCGGAATGCTTATCGTGAACTATAAGCTTTCGATGCAGGCAGAAAACGATGGTGCAGCTTGGTTGAGAGCCATAGCAGGTTTATTTGAGGGAAGGGCAGCAGCATTGTTTGTCGTGCTGGCAGGCATTGGAGTGTCATTAATGACCACGAAAGCAAGAAGTTCAATGAACAAGGACGTTATTCGTCAAAGTCGGAACAACTTGTACCGTAGAGCTATTTTCCTTTTCATAACAGGTATTTATCTTCTGTTAATAGGCTGGACCGCCGATATTTTGCATTATTACGCGGTGTTTATGCTTGTAGCTTCGGTCTTGATTACAGCATCTGATAAAATAATACTCAGCCTGTTTGCGGTTATCCTGTTAGCATCGCAGTCATTTTTGATCATGTTCGATTATAGTAAAGGTTGGAACACGAACTTTCATGAATATGCAGGCTTTTGGACGGTGGAAGGATTTATTCGCAATCTCTTGCTCAACGGCTTCCATCCCATCTTCCCCTGGGTATGCTTTTTCCTAATCGGCCTGTGGCTCGGTAGAAAACGCTGGTTTTACATGGGGAATCGATCAAGGTTACTGCTCTATTCGTTGTCAGGGACTGTTGTTTTTGAAGCAATTTCCTATGGCCTGATTAAAGGGACATCATCTGTACTCGACATAGAGACAGCGAACTATTTGTTTACAACGAAACCGATGCCACCTACGATTTTGTATGTATTATCTGCAACATGTTTAGCGGTGGCCGTTATTACTATCAGTTTTTATGTGGTCGAAAAATTAGGGCATTTCCGTCTGACGCAGGCGTTAGTAAACACTGGGCAGCTTTCATTATCTCATTATGTCGGGCATGTACTCATTGGATTGGGCTTTCTTAAACTAGTTGGATATTTGGATAATGGAAGCCTTTCTTTTGCAATTGCGTACGGATGTAGCTATTTCCTTCTCGCGATGATCTTTTCATTTGTGTGGAGAAAATGGATAAAAAGAGGCCCGGTTGAATTGATCATGCGAAGATGGTGCTGAGTGTTTGATCTAAACTCTATTCATGTCAATAACCCAGTTAGAGTTAACTAGGTTATTGACAGTCTCTGGCCTGCCTTACACGTCCATGTATCTTCATATTTATCGTATGTCCAATTGTCGATGCTTCTGGTATTCGTCTTCCATGAATGTTTAAATAGCTATGTTAAAGATTATTCTTGATTATCTATAAAAATAAGGGAACCTTACAGACATACGACATCTCCTTTTATTTTTATAATTATCGGAACGGCCGTGAAGCCCTCTGTAAATACTATTGAGTGCTTGTTTATACATGAACTATTCCGTTAATAACTTAATACCAAAGAACGGATTAGAGTGAATAGTGAAAGTGAGGAATACGTGAATGCTTCCATTTACACCAATGTCACCTATTCTTCAATCAAACCTTCCGGTTGGCGAGGAATGGCTCTATCAACTGAAATGGGACGGTTACCGAGTCATAGCGAAGATAGAGGATGGAAAAGCTAACTTATACTCCAAGAAGATGTTATCCCTAAATACCGTCTTCCCAGAGATAATAGAAGCACTTTCAACAATGAATGGGAATTACATCTTAGATGGAGAAGCCATTCTATTAGATAAATCTACGGGTAAGCCTAGCTTTCAACAATTACAGAAGCGTGGTAGAATGCGTGACCCTAAGCTCATTCAGAGTGCATCAGAACGCGAGCCTGTCAGTTATATTGTGTTTGATCTACTACAGTATGGAGACGAGGATGTCAGGAAACTTCCATTCGAAGAACGAAATCAACGATTGAAAGAGTTAGCCCAAGATTGGAAACACCCTCTCTACACCACAGATACATTTCATGACGGTGAAGTATTATGGGATTGGGTGGTTGATCAACAATTAGAAGGTGTCGTCGCAAAAAAAAGTTTTAGTCCCTATCGAGAAGGCAAAGATCACCACGACTGGCTGAAGTGTAAGACTTCCGTTCAATTAGAGGTGGACATTGTAGGGATTCTCATAAAAAATGGGGTCATCTCCAGCCTTGCCATGAGTAAAGAAGGCCATTATTTCGGTAGAATTTCCTCTGGTCTTAATCATTCTTCAAAACAACAATTTATGATGTTACAGGCTACTGCGAATCAACAAGATTACTTCGACGTATTACCAGAAGGATTGCGGAGAACAACCATCCATTGGTTAAACAACTCCTTAAAAGCACATGTTACGGGGCTTGAGATTACAGCATCTGGACAACTCAGGCATCCTAAGCTCATTTCAATAGAGGGGATTTCCTAATCCTTGATTAGGTTAATTTATCGCATTGGGCACTCTCTCTAACAAAAAAAAGTTATCATCCCACAACATTCCATGTGAGATGATAACTTGTCTCTTTCTTAGACTATCCTAATACAAGACGATCATCGGACAATTTATGTCCACTTATTTGTTCGAATTCACCAAGCAACCGCTCGATTGTTAAATCTTTCTTCCGTTCTTCATCAATGTCTAATATAATCCGACCACCATCCATCATAATGAGTCGATTACCAAGACGTATAGCCTGTTCCATATTATGAGTGACCATAAGTGTCGTCAGATTCATTTCACGAACAATACTCTCCGTCAATCGCGTAATTAGCTCTGCCCTAGCAGGATCTAGTGCTGCCGTATGTTCATCAAGTAATAATATTTGAGGATTCGTGAATGTAGCCATAAGTAAACTTAGCGCCTGGCGTTCACCACCAGAGAGCATCCCTACTTTAGCATGGAGCCGATCATCTAACCCTATTCCTAGCTTTGAAAGCTGTTCACGAAACAACGTTCGTTTGCTCGCTTTCACTCCCAATGATAACCCACGTTGTTTACCGCGTGCGTAAGCAATAGCCAGATTTTCTTCAATGGTCATACGTGGAGCCGTTCCAGCCATCGGATCTTGAAAGACCCTTCCAATCCAGCGACTCCGAGCATATTCTGGCAAGTCGCTGACATCTTCATTAGCAATGATTACATTACCCGTATCCGGCTTCATAACGCCTGAAATAATGTTCATTAATGTCGATTTACCCGCTCCATTACTACCAATAACCGTTACGAAATCGCCTGGTTTCAAATGTAGCTGTATATCAAATAGAGCAATTTTCTCGTCCGGTGTGGCTGGATTAAACAACTTAGCGACATGGTTTAGCTGAAGCATTATACTTCGCCTCCCATCGTGTGTCCTTGTCCAACATTCAATATCTCTACTGAACGTTTCTTAGCCATCTTCTTCTGCTTCATCCTACGCCGCATGGATGGAAGAACAAGTGCAATAATAACAATAATAGCAGTAATCAGCTTCATATCCGAAGTATCCAACCATTCAACCCGGAGTGCAATTGCCACAACAATTCGATAAATAATTGAACCTAGAACGACAGAAATCGTATGATGGATAACATTTCTAGCTCCAAATACTGCTTCACCAATAATAACGGAAGCTAGTCCAATCACAATCATTCCTACACCAACACTCATATCAGCGAAAGAAGTTTGTTGAGCAACGAGAGCTCCTGAGAGAGCTACGAAACCATTAGACAGACTAATACCTACAATCTTTGTTCGATCTGTATTTGCACCAAAACTTCGAATCATACGTTCATTATCTCCAGTAGCTCTTAGAGCCAATCCAATATCCGAATACAAGAAACGATTCAATAACACCAATACGACAATAGCAATAATCGGTGCAATAACGAGTGGTTCCACCGATGTAAATATCGAGTCCATTCCATATACAGAAATATTAGGTTTTCTCATAATTCTATAATTAATAGAATAAAGTGCAATCATCATCAGAATCCCAGACATAAGTCCATTAATTTTACCTTTCGTATGCAATAGTCCTGTGCATGCTCCGGCAATAAGCCCACCACCAAATCCTGAGAGACTAGCAAGAATAGGAGAATACCCATTCGTGATCATCACTGCAGCAATTGCAGCCCCCGTCGTAAAGCTACCATCCACCGTTAAATCAGGGAAATCCAAGATCCGAAACGTCATGTATACTCCAAGCGCCATAAATGCATATAACAGCCCAGATTCAATAGCACCCAATAATGAGTCTATCATTATGATTACCTCCTCTTAGACGTAAAGGGAGTGGACGATAGAGATCGGCCACTCCTAAGCGTATTTACAATAAACATAATCTAGTCTTTACCAATCAGAACCCTATTACTTGATAATGTTGGTCTCTGCATCTCCTACTTGCGCCTTCATATCTTCAGTCACTTCGATACCTTGTTCGCCCGCAGCTTTTAAATTCAAGATAAGATCCAGCTTCTCTTGCATTCCAACTGGCAAATCGCCTGGATTCTTGCCATTCTTCAATATGTCTACCGCCATCTGACCCACTTGGTAACCATGATCGAAGTATTTAAATCCTACCGTTGCAAATGCACCCTTCTCAACCGTATCACGATCACTTGAGAAGAAAGGAATATCTTTCTCATTAGCGACTTTAATGATTGCATCTACGCCACTCACTACGAAATTATCAAGGGTAATGTAAAAAGCATCTACACGACCAATTAGTGATTCTGCAGCCTGTTTCACTTCAGAAGTATTGGTAATTGGTGCTTTAACTAACTTAATTCCGTGTTTGGAAAGGGCTTCCTCTGCCATTTTAGACATGATGACTGCATTTGCTTCACCTTCATTAATTACGAGACCTACGCTCTTTACATTTGGGAAGCTACCCGCAATGAAATCCATCAGTTTAACAGTTGCTTCAGGATTAGTATCGGAACCTCCGGATACACGCCCTCCTGGTTTCTCTAGATTCGTTACAATTTTTGCATCAAGAGGATCGGAAACAGATGCAAATAATATGTTCTTATTCTTAACCTGCTGTACAACCGCTTGTGCCGACGGCGTTGCGATAGCAAGAACCAGATCAGCATCACTCGAATTTATTTTCTGAGCAATCGTCATATTATTCGTTTGATCATTCTGCGCATTATTATAGTCTACCTTCAAGTTCTCTCCCTCAGTAATTCCAGCATCCTTTAAGGCTTGCAAGAATCCTTCACGCGTAGCATCCAACGATGGATGTTCAACAATTTGAGAAATGGCAATCTTGTACGATTTCTTGTCACTATTTTCTTTGCTCACTGCGTCTGTTCCAGTGGTCTCATTCGTTCCCTTAGCTGCGTTATTTCCGCAAGCCACCGTTGCCATCATAACCGCAGTCAAAATAAGTGAGACCCATAGTTTCTTTTTCATTCAAAATCCCCCTTTTCATCTTCTTACTCCGCAGATACACCATTCGACTAAAACAGACAAGCTTCACCGCTGTTACATTGAGTCGCACTAAAGTTTTTGTGTAAAAAAATTGCTATTAATTACTACTTATAATATATGCCTGTACTATATACGTCAATTAGAATATATGTAGAAATCCGTTACTACCAAAACTTATTCAAACCTATATACAACAAAGAATATATTCAAATTATTTATTATGAATAGGATTACATATTTTCCAAATAATAAGAGAAACGATCACGATGAGGAGGTTTTTAATCCATGTCCACCATTCAGAAAGTTGTTATATTAATAATCCTTACCCTGACAACGTCAATGTCGTTCCTAACCTCAGATATTATCCCAGCTGAACCGTCGTATGCTAAGTGGGGTAGCATAGCCGTGCAAGAGACGCACAAGAAGTACAATGCATCTGTTACAGACTATCTTCATATAGGCAGTGAGAAGATCTCTGACACTATCACAGAAGAGAAGTTCAAGCTAATTCTCAAGAAAAACAATAAGGAATTTGGTGTCATTGTGACCATTGCTTTCAATCCCAATAATAATCAACTGATCTCAATTCGTTTTGAAGAAACGAACCCGTAAGTCATAAGAGTCATCTTTCAAAGTCTATCATTCAAAGATGATAATCAATGAAATAATAACTTCGATCATGAGGATGATAAATCCAAATATTAAGAGATTTTGACCCGATGACTGCTTTTCCTTATCATCAGCATAAGCTAACACTCCCCCCACGATTAACCCTATAAAGGGAATGATTAAAGTTGAAATATACAACATGAGAGTTACAATACTACGATCAGGGGGATATTCGTCTGATGTGTAGACAGCCTTTTGAGCAGGCGATTTAGTAACTGGTTTCCCACAATATTTACATTTTGTAGATCCAACCTCAATCATCTCATTACAATGTGCGCACGACGTGCGTTGACTCTTGTCTCTAACAACATTAGTTAATGCACCCGAGTACTCCTTTTCCGAATCCAAAGTCCCCTGCATATCTTTCGGTGATAACGTGTTACTACAGACCACACAGACGGTAGCATTCTCACGGTTTGATTCACCACATTTCCTACATACTTTAACTGCCACAACAATCATCTCCTTATTGATACATATCCATGTAGTCAGATACCTCTCCAGAAATCGCCTAATATATAACATTAACCAAAAAAGAGTAGACAGTATCATACTCCCCCTGGATACTTTTGTAAATACTAATTCTCCCTCAATTCATAGGTTATTTGGCATTGTACTCGTATAAATCAACCCTGACCTTTCATTTACTATTCGATTCTTTCTATTTCTCCTCTATGCTATCAAATCACGCAATCAATAGTATCGCACAGTATTTATATAGAAAATAAACGATAGTCCTAAATGAATTCGTTTTCATTTGCTAATTTGAACTGAAAATCCGATATTAACGGCTGTTTCGGAATTTTACATTATCTTGCTCACAGCGTATGATTCATTTCAACAACTTATACTTTCCAAATCAAACGCTGAGTTCCCTTAAGTGGGAAACGGGGGAACCAACCGAAACCAACGCAAATGGTTTCATGGGGTGAATCCTTCTGCTTGCTAATAAGCGCTAGGTAGGGCACTCTCAAGCCCGAATCCGACAGCTAACCTCGTAAGCGTATTGAGAGAGAACTAAGCCCCGTGCCTCCACAGCTTATTATATTTACTGTGTAAAGCCCGAGAGTAGAGATTCTCTGCTCTTTGGGCTTTTTAAGTTATTTATTAATTCCATAACCATGAGGAGAATGATCCATGTTAAACTTAACCGACCCTTTGTCTGAACTGAATAAACCTGAGCTATCCAATTTCAAAATTGGTAATTTAGAAATATATCAATTTGATTGTACATTAGTCGATAATATTGTTGCAGTGAATAGCGATAAGTGTACCTGTGGAATGTTTAAAATTTCAAGTAAGGGCATCGATGGTTGGGCTGAGTACAAGATACCAGAGGTGCAACAACATTTCGACCTCATCCACTGGGCTTCTGTTTTTATGCAGTTGAGGGGTCTTTCCATTTACGAAGGCATGACCTACATTCAGAACAAGAATGAAACATGGGGCCCCATCAGAAAGACACTTGCAGAATCAGCTCTGATGAATCTATCAGAGAACTTACAGAATCCATCAAATAGCATGTCTCTTGAACGTTCCTATCTTTTCACCCGTTCGCAAGCGTACTTCTCTTTTTAACAGATCGATGAGCTACCAAGCACATAAAAACCCACATATGCTTTCACACATGTGGGTTTCATAGAACGATTAGATTAGCCATCAATCCATTTATTTTATAGATTTCACGTGAATAACTTCGTTTGTCCACCTGTTGATCAGACGTTCTCTATTCTTACCCGCCCAATCTAGATTATAAGTAATCACATTGAGGTTATTCAGCGGAAAGGCTTCTACTGGAGACTCAGCAGTACTATTCGTGAGCAGTTGATAATTCCCTACCTGCTTACCGAGTTCTTGTGCTTGCTTAGTCAAAGCCCAGTCTATGAACTGCTGCGCCTCTTTCGTATTTGGCGCTCCCTTAATCATTCCAACCGCACCAATCTCATATCCGGTACCTTCAATAGGGAAACTAATGACAAGATTCTGAAACCCTTCTTTATAGAACTTGAGCGCATCATGAGAGAACATAACCGCTGTTCCGACTTCACCCATACCTACCGTACGTCCTGGTACGCTACCAGATGTAGTATAGACAATGTTCTGCTCATAGAGCGATTTCAAATATTTAAAAGCCTCATCTTCACCGAATAATTGTACCAATGTTGCAAGAGTCGTATACGCTGTGCCAGATGATCGTGGATCAGGCATGGAGATCATCCCTCGGTAAGCAGGCTTAAGCAAATCGTCCCACGATTCAGGTGCTTTCATTCCTACCTCTTGCAACCAGGTCTTATTGGATACGAAGGCCATAGATCCGACATAGATTCCCGTCCAGAATCCATCCGGGTCACGATACATCGGATCTATCATTGAAGCGTTGGGAGATATATAGGGCTCCAACAATCCTTCGGACTTGGCTTGAATAAACGTATCCGCGGGTCCACCGAACCACACACTCGCTTTAGGATTATCATGCTCTGCTCGTATGCGTGAGAGAATCTCGCCACTAGACATGCGAACATAAGATACTTTGATACCGGTCTGCTTCTGAAAGGTCTCAATCGCTTTAATGGCATGATCTTCATACAGACCAGCATATATCGTGAGTGTCCCCTTTGTTTCTTTAGCACAAGATGAACATAATAATAAGAGAATACTGAAGAGGGAAAGCCTTAGCATAATACTCACCGAACGTTTCATGCGTTCCCCCTCTTTTCACTGAAAGTATCAAATAATATGCAATGAATCTTCAGAGAATTGTAGCGATACTTCATGACCTACCTGAAATACATGTTCTTGAATCGGATTATGCTCCGTAATCTGAAGGCGTTGACCATCATATTCTACCTCGTATTCTTGTGTTTGTCCCATAAATATGCTTTTAGTAATTTTACCCAAATGTGTTGTACCCTTCGTAAGCGTCACAGCTTCTGGACGAATAACGACTGTTACAGCCTCACCGATCTTGAATCCATCGCGACTAACCTTCAGTATTCCGGAATGAGTCTCTATTAATAATCGCCCATTATCAATACCTTTAACTACACCTTCCACAAAATTAGCCGAACCGATGAAATCAGCTACAAACTTTGTCTTAGGACGTTGGTAGATTTCCATTGGGCTTCCCATCTGCTCGATTTTCCCTTTGTTCATTACAATGATCTTATCGCTCATACTCATCGCTTCACTCTGGTCATGTGTGACATATACGGTCGTAATCCCAATTTGTTGTTGGATCCTACGAATCTCATCTCTCATGACAACTCGAAGCTTAGCATCGAGATTGGATAGCGGTTCATCAAATAGTAGCACGCCTGGTTCCATCACTAATGCTCTTGCTAAGGCGACACGCTGCTGTTGACCTCCTGACAGTTGCGATGGCATGCGTTCCAGATAATCATTTAAATTCATGATATTTAAGACGGATTCTACTTTTTTCCGAATGGCCTCTTGAGATAATTTCTTGATGCGAAGACCGTATGCTATATTCTCGAACACATTTAAATGCGGAAATAAAGCATAGGATTGGAATACCATTGTACAGTCTCTCTTATTCGGTGGAACTTCATTGACATTCTCATCGCCGAAAAAAATATCACCTGAAGTTATATCTTCAAAGCCCGCTATCATCCGAAGTGTTGTCGTTTTACCACAACCGGAAGGACCAAGAAGGGTCACGAATTGTCCCGCTTCGATTTCTAAATTGACTTTCTCAACAGCGTAGGTTAGTTTCCCTTTGTCATCGGTAAATGCTTTGGATATTTGTTTTAGACTAACAGTCTTTGCCATGACTTTTCCCCCATCTCATAAAGGTTCTGTTGTTGTATTAAGTTGTACGTCTAGGTCCACTCATCCACTTCACTAGTAGGTTTAACAAAATCATAGCAATAATCATGATAATGATTAGAATCGTACAGTATGCACTTGCCACACCAATCCGACCCGCTTCCACTTGCGCAAGAATAGATGCTGTAATTAGGTTATACTTCGCAGAAATCAGGAATATAACAGCACTCATTGCAGTCATACTCTTAACAAAACTGTTCACCAATCCACTGAAAAAGGCAGATTTAATGAGTGGTAAGACGACACTTGTAAACACTTTGGCTTGCTTCGCGCCCAAATTAGTAGCTGCTTCTTCAATACTAGGATCTATCTGCTGTAATGCAGCAATTCCTGATCGAATTCCTACAGGCATCGCCCGAATAACAAATGCTGCAATGATGATCACAGCCGTCCCTGTTAACGCTAACGGAGCTTTGTTGAAAGAAAGAATGTATCCTATACCGATAACCGTCCCAGGTACCGCGATCGATAACATGCTGATGATTTCGAGTGCCTTTTTCCCAAGAAACTTCTTCCGTACAATTAAGAAGGCAATAATCATCCCAAGTAATCCAGATATCGGTGTTGCGATTAAGGCTAGTGTTAGTGTATCTCTCATGGCCTTTTGTCCAATAGAGAACACATATTTATAATGATCTAATGTGAAGCTATTATTAATCCCCCACAATTTAATGAATGAACCTATAGGGACTAATGCGTAAAAAGCAATGACGATACAAGACATAATGATACAAAATGCGAACAGTATCGTTTTAATAGGACCAGATTCTATTAATCTTCTCTGTCCAGTCGGTTTACCTGTAACTGTGACATAACTCTTCTTACCTACCCAGAATTTCTGAAGCACATATACGATCAAAGTAACCGTGAGCAATACTATCGCAAGTGCCGCACCAGACTGCATATTATAACTACCTACAGCCTGTAAATAAATTTCTCGTGCAACAGTAGAGTAATTCCCACCAATGGTCATTGGATTTCCAAAGTCAGCAAGTGATTGTACAAAAACAAGTAAGAATGCATTTGCAATTCCGGGTACGGACAACGGAAGAGTTACCGTAACAAATGTTTTCAGTTTATTCGCACCCATATTCTGACTAGCCTCCTCTAGAGAGGGGCTGATTGAACGAAGTAGCCCCGACAGAGTAAGGAATGCAATAGGAAAGAATGATAAAGTCTGAACCAACACCAGACCATGAAGCCCATAAATATTAGCATTATCCAAACCAAGTAAATTTTTAGTAATTAATCCTTGTTTACCAAGTAACAACATCGCCGATAAAGCAATAACAAATGGCGGCGAAATAATGGGTAGGATGGCAATGCCGTTAAACAATCGTTTGAATGGTACTTTTACATAAGCGAACGTGTAAGCGAACAAATATGCGATGACTGTTGAAAGTGTCGCCGACAGGAATGCAAGGACTAAGGAGTTGGTCAAGGCGGTGAATAATCCACCACCTGACAACACCCTCTTGTACCCATCGAAGTTAAACACACCATCCGTAGTCACGAAACTCGATTTAAAGATTTGAAATAAAGGATAGACAATAAATACAATTAAGCTGAGCATAACTAACACGATTAGTATCGGCAGGAGTGGCTCACGCTTGAATCTTTTGAACTTAGCGCCCATTTAGCTCTCCCCTCTCAAGATGATTTAATTACTTAACTTCTGTACTCCACTTATCGATCAAGCGTTGGCGCTGTTTACCTGCTTCTGCAACATCATAATCAATCGTATTTATTTCATCTAATTTAACAGCTTGTTCCGGACCAACAGCATCAGAGTTCGTAAGGTTCTGGAAACTACCTACAGTCTTCCCTAACTCCTGTGCTTCAGGAGACAGAGTCCAATCAACAAATTTCTGTGAAAGTTCTTGTTTCTTTGAACCCTTAATGATACCAATAGCTCCTGTTTCATAACCTGTTCCATCTTCTGGGATCGTCAAGACAAGATTCTCAAAGCCTTCTTCTTGATATTTGATAATATCATGCGCGAATAGAATACCTACCCCAGCCTCGCCCATTCCAACCATTCGTCCTGGTGCTGCACCACTTGTTGTATATTGTTGCACTTGAGGATGAAGCTTTGTTAGATATTCAAATCCTTTGTCTTCACTGCCCATTACTTGTAATACGGTGTAAAGTGCAGTATAGGCAGTACCAGAAGATGCTGGATCAGCCATGACTACTTCTCCTTTAAATGCAGGGTTTAGCAAGTCATCCCATTTCTTTGGAGCTTCTAATCCTTTCTTTTCTAAGAACTCTTTGTTAGATGCGAATCCAACAGCTCCAACATATACGCCAGTCCAATATCCATCTGGATCTTTATATTTCGCATCAATCTTATCCGCAATTGGAGATTTGTAAGGTTCAAGCAAACCTTCGGAAACGGCTTGGACGTACGTATCTGCAGGACCTCCATACCATACATCAGCTTTAGGGTTATCCTTCTCAGCACGAACCTTAGCCAAGATTTCTCCAGCCGACATTCGAATCATTTCAGCTTCTATACCTGTGTCCGCAGTGAACTTCTTCATTGCTGCAACCGCATGATCTTCTTGGAGACCGATATATACGGTAATTTTCCCAGTTGGTTTGTCTTCCGTTCCAGAGTTACTTTCAGAGCTACTGTTAGAGTTACTGTTAGAGTTACAACCCGTGATCATTGCAGCTACTACTGCCAACGCTGTAAATGAACTAATCCATTTTTTCTTCATATCCATATCCCCTTTTCTCTTGATGTCCTCATTATAGTGGTTGCGCTTACAACACTGTTAGTCCAAGGTTCTGCCGTTTGTATCGGCAAGAAGTTGGGTGTTTTATTCTAACGCAAAGAGCCTACCTCAAACTTCTTCTTGAGATAGGCTCTTTGCGTTAGTGTACCAACTTAGATCCAACTGAATATCGCATGAACGATGATTCCAATGATTGAGAAATCACTATCAGCAAAGGTTGTCCGTAAATAGCCCAGATTGGACAATAACGGAATGAGAAACATCGGTAGAAAAGTGATGACAAATCCATGGACGAGAGAAGACGTGATTAAGCCCCGACGTCCCCCAATTTTATAAGCAATAACCCCAGCAGCACCCCCAGAGAAAAAATGTGGAATGACACCAGGAATAATGACTGTATATTGTATATTCATCATTATGATCATAGCCATAATACCACCCGTAAAACTAAGTAAAAATCCGATCATCGCAGCAAATGGTGAATATTTGAATAACACTGGACAATCGAATGCAGGAATGGCACCCGGTACAACACGATCAGCAATCCCTTTAAAAGCGGGTACAATCTCGGATAACATCATTCTAACACCCGCAAGAATGACGTAACATCCTCCTGCGAACCACGTTGCCTGAAGGAGTGAGACGCTAATGAAATGACGTCCAGAGAACATTTCTTCGATACCTCGTGTAGTTGCAAACATGCTTGATACTATAAATAAGACAAATGTAAATACCGTAATAACCACCATATTATCTTGAAAAAAGGAACGCATCCTGTGCATCTTATAAGGTTCCTTCGGCTCTTCCTTCAGCTTAAACCAAGATGCAATAAACCCACTCAAGAGGTATCCTACACTATTAAAATGCCCTATGGCAATTCTTTCGTCTCCTGTTACTCTACGAATATACGGTTGTGAAATTAAAGGTGCGAATGACATGCATATAGCCAGCACAATCCCGCCAATCACCATGACCTGCCATGTTGACATGGACAGAGACATGAGTGTCCCAGCTAATAATGAAGCCATGAACAACATATGATGGCCTGTAAGGAAGATGAATTTAACGGGTGTAAATCGAGCGATCCCTAGATGTACAATCATGCCAATGAGCATGATTATGGTAATTTCTTCACCATAATTAATTTGGGCTAAACCAGTAATGGTCTCATTATGAGGAATAATACCAATGACTTGAAATCCATTTTGAATGATGGCTGATAAATTAGACAAAGATGTACCGGCAGCATTCGCTCCGATCTGTAGGAGTGTGTACCCAAGCATGGTTCTAATCGTCCCATTTAACAGACGTTGTATTGGCTCCCTCTGAATTAATAAACCAAGAAACGCTATAAACCCCAGAAGTAGCGCAGGTTCACCGAGTAAACCTTTACTAATTAATTGTGTAGCATTCATATTCACTCACCTTTACTCGGTCAACCAACCCACAGTTGAAATGTCGTACTTTCCGTTAGCTTTTTTTTAAGATATTGACGATCAATTAAATCCTCCAACCCAATCATTTCAATCCCTGATATAGAGTCTAGTGAGTCTAAAATATAGCTAGATCCAATAATTAAGTCTGCGTCATGTGCTTCCATTGACGTGACGTCTGTATGTTCAACCCAAGCTTTCAACCCGAATTCTTTCAGTAGTGCTTCCACATTCATACGGATCATAATGCTTGTTCCTAGTCCACTGTTGCATACCACGATGATTTTCCTCATAGCTCCTCCTTCTCTCGAAATGATCGCCATATATCATACGAATTAGAAGATTGCTGTAAGTCTGTCATAAATATTTCATCATTGAGTGCATCGAGTAGCGTACTAAGCGCACCTACGTGTTGCTCTTTGTCAACGGCTGCAAGCGTAATAATTAGCCATACAGGATGGGCTAGCGGACCAAAAGAAATAGGCTCTCGGAAAGTGACTAGGCTAAATCCAGTCTGCCTAATATCTCCCGGCATATTCGCATGTGGAAAAGCAACGCCATCATGAATGATAAAAGAATGTATATTCGAATCGATCATCTCAACTAATCTCTCTTCATAGTTTACACCTGATAAACTACGTTCGCTTAGCAGTTGACATCCCATTTGTATGGCAGATTCCCAGTCCATAGAATCTAATTGCAAACGTATGGATGCGGTTGGCAGTAACTCACTTAATCGATTCGTATGTTCTGGTCCCTGTAAGTGTCCACCTTGGATCAACAACAATAACTCCTCTAACAGCTTGTTACGATTATGAATATCCGCATTGCGCTCAACGACTCGAAAGATGTCATTGACCGTCTGAATTGTTGTAGCTGTTCCAGCCTCTTCCATGATAGTGACACCGAGGAATGCAGCAATTTCTTGCTGGTCCTTTGATGTTAATAAGGGTGATACCTTTAACCATGGAACAAGGATTGGATGTCCGATATCAATGGTTGTTAACACAGCATCCACATCTTGAAGTGTGATATCTCTAGACTCCTTGTATGAGTAATTATTCACAACATCCACTTGAGGACAAATATCTGATAAGCGACGTTTGATAATGGCTGATGTACCGATGCCGGAACCACATACGATGGCGACTCTCTTCCGAGTATGGGCGACAGGAGGAATTATTCCGCTTCCAATATGAAGCATAATATATCCCACCTCATCCAGGTCGAAAGTAACAGCTATGGGTTCCATGACATCATTAACGATTTGTTCAAGAAGATGGAGGAATGATCCATATTGAACTTTCAATTGTTCAAGTAATGGATTTTTAGATTGCAAATCGAATTTCGCACGATATATCGCAGGTTTTAAATGGATAACTAATCCCTGGACAATCTGGTCAATCATTTGCAGGCGATGTCCCAATGCTTGTTCTGTACGTGTGATAATTTGTTTAGCTAATCCGATATACAACTCTTCATCTACCGGTACATTTTGTTTCTGCGCACCAAGAACATGTTGTGTCATATATCCGATCTCAGAGGCTGGCAGTGTAACTTGAAAGTGTGCCTCAACAGCAGGTATCACTTCTGCTTGTATTACTTTATAAACCGATTGCGATTCCAATTCTCGCAGTAGTTCTTGATCCATTTCGATAGCATGAGCATGCTTCAATCGCTCCATCGCCATCAACAAATGTAAGGTTAGTGTTGAGTAACCCGCATCCGTTAATTGAATTCCGAGAAGTTGCTCCAAATGTTGAATGGAGTCAAACAACATCATGGCATCACTTGAATTAAACCACACATTCCATGGACCAATCGATAACTTATCATCCGATGGCTGACTAAGCATATATCCCAATAGTTTATCATCCGTGACTTCGGCACGAAGCAACTCCAAATAAGCGCTTCGCTTTAATTGTTCGCTTCCAACTATACTCAAAGTTCCTCTTTCTTTCTTTAAAGCGAGCCTTCTCTGTTCGAGCCAATTTTTTATATCACTCAAATCGAGAAGAAGCGTATTTTTACTAATCTCACATTCCGATAACATTTTCCCCATGGATAGGTTCGTTTCTTGTAATAGTTGCTTCAACAATAACGTCATACGCTGCTTAGCATCCATATAGATCGGGCGCGCGCTCACCTGTAAAGCTAGACTCTCAGATTGATGTGAATCTAGTTGTAAATACACTCCTGAAGATCGGCTACGTTCGAGGATGATATCGTGCTTTCGCAGAAAGTCTTCTAATTGTAGTAGATCATGACGAATCGTTCTGAGAGAGATTTCGTATTCATCCGCCAATTGTTGCAAGGGAATGTACTGTCTTGCTTCCATCAGTTGTTTAAGTAATCGTTGTTGTCGACTAGATATCATGTATGTCACCTATCCGTTTGGATTGTATTCGCTTACATTAATATTGATTATTGCATATTATATAGCTCTGTCCAGTACTAGTCTAGCACTGTCGTCCTCATTTGTTAATATCCCACCTATCCACAACAGGAAACGCTTATGTAAATATTGTGTTATGTCATGAAAAACCACATATGCATTCACATATGTGGTTTCTCAACGAAATATTCAATTCTATTTAATCCATTATTACAATTTGTTATCTTCTACCCCATCTAACCAACTCTCAATGTCTCCGATGACTGACGTTACACAACCATCCTCGAATGGAGATATTAGACCTGCTACTTTCACAAGACCTAAGAAGGATTGGCTTCCTCCCTGTTGACACAGTTTCAAATAATCCGCCCAGGCTGATTTGGAATCTTCGTTCATCTTCTTCCAGAATTGGAATGCACAGATCTGTGCCAAAGTATAATCGATATAATAGAATGGCGATTGAAAAATATGTGCTTGCTTCTGCCAGAATGCACCGCTCTCCAAGTATTGATTATTCTCATAATTACGATGTGGCAAGTATTTCTTCTCAACCGTACGCCATGCACTCTTACGCTCACTTGGTGTCGCCTCTGGATGATCGTATACGAAATGTTGGAATTCATCAACCGCTACGCCGTAAGGAATAAACAACAATGATTCAGCTAAATGATTGAAACGATATTTATCTGCATCTTCCTTAAAGAATAGATCCATCCAAGGCCACGTAAAGAATTCCATACTCATGGAGTGAATTTCACATGCTTCAAATGTAGGCCAGTTATATTCAGGAACGCTATAATGTCGACTCTCATATACTTGGAAGGCATGGCCCGCTTCATGAGTAAGCACATCAATATCCCCAGATGTTCCGTTGAAATTAGAAAAGATAAACGGAGCCCCGTAATCGTTCAAGTAGGTGCAATATCCCCCGCCTTGTTTACCCTTTTTACTCACTAGATCCATCAGTTCATTATCAACCATAAACGTGAAAAATTCGTTCACTTCAGGCGAGAGCTCACGGTACATCTTCACACCATTCTCAAGAATCCAATCAGGATCTCCTTTAGGTGTCGCATTTCCGCTCTTGAAGCTAAAACCTTCGTCATAGAAAGCTAATTGTTCAACATCAATTCGACGAGTCTGGCGTTGTCTTAACTTCGTAGCAGCTGGAACGATATATTCCGCAACTTGATTTCTAAAGTTGGCAACCATTTCGGCATTATAATCTGTACGGTTCATACGGGCATACCCTAACTCAGTGAAATTAGCGTACCCAAGTTTCTTAGCCATCTTCGTTCGTACTTTAACCAAATCGTCATAAATGCGGTCGAACTTCTCTTCATTCTCAGCCATGAACGTATATCTAGCTTCAGCAGCAGCACGTCTCATTTGGCGATCCGTTGATTGCTCAAATGGTGCCAATTGCGGCAACGTTCTTTCTTCCCCTTCAAATTGGATTTTGGCGGATGCGATAAGCTGTGCATACTCCGTGGTTAGCTTATTTTCCAATTGAAGATCTTCTATGATTTCTGGATTAAATGTCTTTAATGAAAGCTCTGCCAATTGAAACAGTTGGCCACCCCATTTGGTTTCCAAATCCGCTCTGAACTTAGAGTTAACTAACCCACGATAGTAATCTGTTTCATATTCCTGAAAGACAGGTCCGAAATCATCGAGAAAGTCCTGCTCCGCTTTGTAAAATTCATCATTCGTATCCACAGAGTGTCTAACTGCTGCCAATTGTCCTTGTGTAGCAACCTCACTACGTAGTTTGTTAATAGCAGTCATGACCTGATCCTGTTGATCGAAACTGTCTGCTGCATTAAATGCACTTATCAATGCCTTGAACTGCTCTTCAACAACCTGAGTATTTGGTCGTTCGTAACGATATTTACTAAATTTCATATGTAACTGTCATCCTCTCTTTATGTGTCTATTATCTATTATAATAAACTTCCGCAGCAAAATACCATAAAAAATGGTCAATATATGGTCAATATATCCTTACATACAACCAACTATATAGATTGAACTAAAGTTTGAGCTCACAAGTTCAATCATTTCTATAGAGTATTATGAATATGGAGGTTCGTCTTTAGTTCAATCTATATGGCTATACCAATTGTTGCAAGGGTGACCAGCGTAACAAAGAAAACATAACCCGTTTTTGTTTTGGTAGTGGCATGTTTATCGTAGAATTCAGGCTTCTGGTTGTAAAATCCAGTCCATAATTCTCCAACTAAATTCAGTACAACAAGCAAAAAACCTTTAATCATTTTCATAACTAGTACCCTCCATCGGTATTTTATTTATATACAAATAATAACATAAATTCCACATTAAATTAAATTCTATGCCAGATACAAACTAAAGAGATTTTCCCGAAATAGGCTTATGCAGTGTTTAGGCTAAGTCTTACCTCCATAGTATGTTATTGAATTTATCAATTGGGTGAGAAAAGAAATGAAGGAGGCTCATATGAATATATTTCCTACTCTAACAACATCGATATGTAGCATACGTAATCATGAAATGCTTTTATGGCCTACCAGAAGGTTGTGGTATCCATGTCAAGTCACTCTGTAAAAGGAAAAATGATCAAACATAAGCTCCTTATTAAAGATCCTTCCCTGTACCCACATTTACCCTTGACGAAATGGCTCACGCCCTCGGATGCACTTTACATGCTTAAATCACATTCTACCGTCTTTTTGAAACCAGATGGCGGTAGTGGAGGATCGGGCATTCTCAAGATTCGCAACACATCTACAGGTGGATATGAGATTAGGTATGGGAAGATACGCGAACGTGTGGGGCGACATACGTTATATCGTACTTTACGGAGGTATCAGAAATCATCCACTCCATATATCGTTCAAAAGGGTATACATTTAGGCCGATACCATGGAAGAGTATTTGATATTCGGATGTATTTACAGAGACCTCGCTCTGAATGGGGTATTTCTGGCATGGCTGCTCGAATTGCACCTCCACATCATTACATTACGAATTACACAAGAGGAGGAAAAGCAGTACTGTTAGAAAAAGTACTTTACCCACTATTTGAAGGAAATACCGAGAAAGTGAATGAATGTATTGAAAATCTTAGGCTCATATCACTGAACATTGCCACAACGCTCAACAAGAGGTTCAAGGATATTCGCGAGCTTGGCATTGATCTAGCCGTGGAAAGTAGCGGACAAATATGGATCATTGAAGCCAATACGAGACCGCAACACAAACTTTTCACCAAGTTACCTACCTCTGAAATGCTCAGAACTATACGACATAACAAAAAGAAGATAAAGAAAGGATAGGTCCGATGAATAAATCGACTCAATTAAAGCGTCTGTTTCAATCTCAGAGTACAGAATATTTAATGGAAGCCCATAATGGCTTATCTGCGACAATTGTGGAACAGACTGGATTTAAAGGCATCTGGGCTAGCGGACTATCTATTTCATCATCACTTGGCGTTAGGGACAGTAACGAAGCTTCATGGACACAAGTACTCGATGTGCTTGAATTTATGAGTGATGCGACGAAGATCCCCATCTTGCTTGATGGAGATACGGGTTACGGAAACTTCAATAATGCAAGAAGATTAGTCAAAAAATTAGAACAACGAAATATCGCAGGCGTATGTATCGAAGATAAACTATTTCCGAAAACCAACTCCTTTATTGATAACGGACCACAGCCTCTTGCCGACATCGATGAGTTCTGTGGAAAAATAAAAGCAATGAAGGATACCCAAGACGATGATGACTTCATGGTTGTTGCCAGAGTTGAAGCTTTTATTGCAGGGTTTGGACTCGAAGAGAATCTACGACGTGCGGAGGCGTATGAACGTGCAGGAGCGGACGCCATTCTCATACACAGTAAGAGGCGAGATGCTTCTGAGATCGAATTGTTCATGAAAGAATGGAAGAGTAAAACCCCGATCATTATTGTACCCACCAAGTATTATGCCACGCCGACATCTCTGTTTAAAGAACTGGGGGTTAGTACCATCATTTGGGCCAACCATAATCTGCGAGCTTCCATCGATGCGATGCAGAGTATATCCCAGACCATTTTTCAAGATGAGAATCTGCTTGCTGTGGAGAACAACGTAGCCACTGTAGAAGAAGTATTCAGACTACAACATGTAGAAGAATTAACGAGTGCTGAGGCCAAATATCTCCCCTCTTCTCACAAACTTCGAGATGATTCCTTATGATCAATACTAAACAGTTCGGGGAAGAACTCAAACAATCAGGATTTGCATTTTATACTGGGGTTCCCTGCTCTTTTCTAAAAAATTTGATCAATTATGCGATTAATGATTGTGAATATGTGGGAGCGACAAACGAAGGTGATGCACTAGCCATCGCCAGTGGCGCTTATTTGGCTGGGAAATACCCCGTTGTTCTCATGCAAAATTCAGGGCTAGCGAATGCCGTCTCTCCCTTAGTCTCGCTAAATTATACGTTCCGGATTCCACTCCTAGGGTTTGTTAGTCTCCGCGGTGAACCGGGGATTCCCGACGAACCTCAGCATGAACTGATGGGTCAGATCACAACCCGCTTACTGGATCTGATGGAAGTAAGTTGGGCCTATTTATCTTCAGATATTACGGAGGCAAAAAAACAGATACAGCAAGCCATTCAGGTTATCAAACAAAACCATCCTTTCTTCTTCGTCGTTAAAAAGGGAATCTTTCAAGAGGAAATCCTGCAACCCCAAGACCTGAAACCCACATCGAATCCATTCAAACTAAAGAAAAATACCTCTGACCAGTTACCCAGACGTTTCGAAGCTCTTTCCACGATTCATTCACTAACAGACGATAATACTGTACAGCTTGCTACAACTGGGAAGACGGGGCGAGAATTATTCGAAATTGGAGATATTGCTGGAAATTTCTATATGGTGGGTTCTATGGGATGTATCAGTTCTATCGGACTTGGACTTGCACTATCCAAGAATGATAAGGACATTATCGTCATTGATGGAGATGGTGCGCTACTCATGAGAATGGGATCTTTAGCTACAAACGGATATTACAGCCCCCCGAATATGCTCCATATTTTACTCGATAACAACGCGCATGATTCAACTGGTGGGCAAAAAACTGTTTCTGACAATATTGACTTCATCGAGATTACAGCAGCATGTGGCTATTCGAAATCCTTATATGTTCACAACCTAGAACAATTAAAGTCCTCCATCATAGAATGGAAAATAGAGAAAGGGTTAACCTTTCTTCATTTAAAAATTTCTCCAGGTTCCAAGAAAGATCTCGCTCGGCCTCATATCAAGCCATACGAAGTCAAGGATCGACTACGTACGTTTTTAAACTCTAGTACCTCACGTCAATAAGGGGAAGATCACTCATGAGAAATGTAAAAAGAAACATTCTGCTTACCCCCGGACCTGCAACAACGACAGACAGTGTCAAATTCGCTCAAATTGTACCCGATATTTGTCCCCGTGAACCTGAGTTCGGACAGTTGATGGAATCAATATCTACCGATTTAACAAAGATTGTAGCGGACGAGAAACAATACACTGCCGTGTTATTAGGCGGTTCTGGAACAGCAGCTATGGACTCCGTTCTAAGTTCAGCCATCGGTGAAGATACGATAGTTATCATTAATAATGGTGCATATGGACAACGCATGTGTGAAATCGCTGAAGTTTATGGATTAGATTTCATTGAATTTGTAAGTCCTCCAGATAAGCCCGTGGATTTGGTTGCTTTGGAACAATTATTCCAAACCAGCCACAATTCAATCTCCCATCTCTCTGTCGTCCATCATGAGACAACTACAGGTCTATTAAATGATGTTCAAGCCATAGGCGAGTTATGCAAAACTTACCATGTTGAACTAATCGTTGACGCCATTAGTTCATTTGGCGCGGTACCTATTCAAATGGAGGAAATGAATATCAGTTATATGATTGCAAGCTCCAACAAGAATATTCAAGGATTACCAGGTGTATCCTTTGTTATTGCTAACAAACAGAAGTTTGAGGGTCTCCAACATGTCCGTCGGAGAAATTACTACTTGAATCTGTATGATCAATATACGTATTTCCTTCAACACAATCAGATGAGATTCACCGCTCCCATTCAGACTCTTTACGCTCTCCGACAAGCCATTACCGAATTAATGCTGGAAGGCATTGAGCAAAGATACAGAAGGTATACAAAGTCTTGGGAATCGTTAACACAGGGCATACATCGAATGGGGTTGAAGCATATCGTTGCCAAAGAACACCATTCCAAATTGCTCACTTCCATTATCGAACCTGTTTGCGACGGATACGATTTCCAGAAGATGCACGATTTTTTTTACAATAAGGGAATTACGATTTATCCCGGAAAAGTCGAGGAATTAAATACATTCCGAATTGCGAATATCGGTGATATTACTCATCAAGATATTGACGCATTCTTAGTGCTACTTGAAATCTATTTGCGGGATATCGGACTCCCTCTACGAGAGGCGGTAATTACCAATGAATCTAAGCAAGAATAAATGGCTTAAGTATAAGTATTTGGAACATTCTTCTTCATTAACGCCCTACCTTCCACGCACGAAACAGTTCTCACACCATAATTTCCAAGGAATGATGAACAAATACGGTCAAGTTATCGTGAAACCGATTGGTGGCAGTCGGGGACGTGGTGTTTATCAAGTAACGAATTTAGGGGAAGATCTGTATGAGATCCATATTGAGAATAGACAATTGCAATTTACTGGTCTGGATGCTGCTTATAGATATCTACGAGAACGTACTAGACATCACTCATATATGGTACAGCGCCTAATTACACGTGCTACAGTTCATGGACGTCCCTTTGATATGCGGGTAATCGTACAGCGTAGACGACACCACAGTACATGGAAAGTTACAGGTAAAGTAGCCAAAGTGGTGGGCCAAGGTTACATCGTATCCAATATTGAAAGAAGTAATGGTAAGCTAATGCAAGTAAGTTCAGCACTTTCAGAATCATCGCTCAGAGACATGTCCAAAACCATGTTAAAACACAAAATAAAACATGTAGCATTACGATCCGTCAAGCGGTTGGACCGCTTGTTCCCAGGCCATCGCATCTATGGATTGGATATCGGATTAGATCAAGAAGGTCATGTTTGGATTATTGAAGCCAACCTATTCCCTTCTAGATCTCACTTCCGGATGCTCAAAGACAAAAGCATGTATCGTCGTATTTCTTCTTATATAAGAGGGTATTAGAGGCAACACGCTCCATCTACACGAATACAGAAAGGTAAATAAGATATGAAGATTACAGAAACAGGGGAGCCTTGGTTAGCTTCCTTGTTTTTAATAATATACTCATCCTTCACGCATGAATTTACAAATTTACAATATACATATCAAGGCACTGTATTTAAATTGGAACTATTAACCAATATGAATTACAATGAATTGGAAGATTTAACTTTGAAAGGATGATACGTAGTGGTAAATGGAAATACTCGTTCGTACTATCGCATATCTAAAGTAGCACTTGTAAGCGCAATAACCTGTTCAGTACTCCTGCCTCAGGGCTTGGTGTTTGCAGATTCAGGAGGTTCCTCTACATCTGTAAAGGTCACATCGGATCGATTAAAATTAGCCATCGCATCAGGAGAAATTCCAATGCCTGAGTCTGTGACTCCAGATCCCACCAAGGCTAAATTCACGAAAGAACAAGCCATTACTAAGGTTAAGTCCTTATTCCCTATCCTTAAGGATGCCACACCATCTAGTGTCAGCTTGGGGAATAACCATTCCTTCCCAGCTCCAGATAATCAAATGGTCTGGGATATTCAGTGGAACTATCAGATGGGAAATACAAGTAACGGATTTAATTCTTCAGTAGATGCAATGACAGGGGATTTAATTAGTACATACATCTCATTCCCGATCGATGAGAAAGTAGCCTACTATCCTCCCAAGTTTTCTAAAGAGCAAGCCCTTAAAGAAGCAACAGCTTTTATTACAAAAGCCGCTACATCTATATCCGTAAAGGACCTTCAATTGGAGGATAATGTTAATAATATAGAGAATCGAACTCTCTTCGGGCCTATACAATATTCATTCACCTTCACAACATTGAAGAACGGAATCCCTTCTCAATCGGACGCCATTAGTGTAACCGTTGACGCGAATGGAAATATTGTTCAATTTAACAAACCTTTAGATATTCTGGAATATCCCTCTTCAAAAGCAACTATTTCTCAATCCGAAGCAGATAAACAATTCACCGCCGACTTAGATGTTGGTCTATATTATATTCCAATTATTAAGAATGGACCGACAACAGACTGGGTTTTGGGTTACCGACCCTTAGAATATTCAATATACTCCATCGATGCGCTCACGGGTAAGAGAATTTCCTATGAGGGTACAGCTATCTCTAACTCACCTGTCACTTATTCGGAAGTACCTTCAACTAAGAACAAGTTTAAACCTCGTGTTGTACAGGATCAGCTTACCGCTAAAGAAGCTGCCAAGCTTGTACAAGAAGTAGCTATGATACCCAAAGACCGTACATTACTTAATACAAATTTACATCCCAATTATACGAATCCTAAGCAACAATCATGGAATTTAAATTGGGGAGATAATACTGGTAATGCTCCTCAATCTATCTTATCTGAGCAATCATCTGCTGAAATTGATGCTAATACCGGTGAAATATTACAATTCCGGGTTGACTCTTTTAGGACTACCACTTCCACAAAAGATGTAGCTATCCCAAGTGGGCTTTCTAAACTATCAAAAGAATCAGCCAAACAACGAGCCATTGACCTCATTAACCGTTTATATCCTAATGCAAGCAGTGAATTAAAAATAATCAACCATGAAGACGCATGGAATTTCCTTGCTGAAAGTAACCAATATCGATATGAGTTTCAACGTTTTTACAAAGGAACTCCGGTAAGTGAAACTTTAACTATTAGCTTCGATATTTACGGTAGACTACAATCCTATTATGCAAATCGTTCAACAGGATTAGAGAAACTAAAAGATACCCCTGTACTCAAAGTTACCAAAGCTGAAGCATTAGAAATATACCGAAAACAATATACAACCATGAAGTTGCAATATTCCCGCTTCGGTGGAATCAACTACGTTGACTATACGAATTCCAAAGCAGAGATGCGACTTGTTTATACGCCTACACCTATCGACATTACTAAATCTTATCAAGTCATTGATGCTGTCTCAGGTAACTGGGTATCTCCGTATGAAATCTCAGGACAACTTGGGTCTAGAATCACTCCAACAGATATTAAAGGTCACTTAGCAGAAAAAGCGCTTACCACGCTAGTTGAATATGGTGTTCTGACGCCTGATGCAACTGGGATATTAAAGCCCGATGCAGTAATAACTGAGAGCGATTGGTTATCTATGATCGTTAAGTCGATAGCACCTTATTACGAGAGTTATAATAATCTAGAACGCAAGTCAGTAGCCGGTGTTAATCCGGAAGATCCTATTTATAATATTGTAAATTATGCAGTGGAGCGAGCATGGATTAAGAACGACACAACATTTCAAGCTAAGAAAGAACTAACCAGAGAGCAACTAGCAGTTCTTCTGACTTCCGTTGTGAAATATAATAAATTGTCAACGTACCTGAGTAAAGACGCAACTGTTAACCAATTCAGTGATACCAAAGATATCATTAATAAAGGTGCCGTCGCGACTGTCATCCATCTTGGTTTAATGGAAGGTGAGAACGGCAAATTCAATCCACAACAGAAGGTCACGAAAGCACAAGCTGCATCTGTTATCATGAAACTTGTTGAGATCCAAGGCAAGACCGATCAAACGATTGGTCAATAGATGCTAACTATAGCAAACCATTGTTAGTAGACATCAACAACAAAAAGGATAGAGAAAGTAGATGAATTATCTACTTTTCTATCCTTTTTTATCCTTTTTTATCATTTATTCTAGAGATCATCCTCACGCTCTGCAAACAACTCATTCAAATATTGTTTCTTATTCTCAAGAAATCTTCTGGTGAGCTGATAATGCTCTGTCTCCTCGTATTGAATCTCACGTATTCGTGAATGATCAAAGCTAAGAATTTGTGCATCTGGGAATCCTAGAATAATAGGCGAATGCGTTGCAATAATAAACTGTGATGTATCTTGTAAATCGTATAATACTCTAAGAAATGTGAGTTGTTTTGCAGGGGATAATGCCGCTTCTGGCTCATCCAGTAGATAAATTCCTTTGCCACTAAATCGATTAACAAATAAACTCAAAAAGGACTCTCCATGTGATTGTTCATGTAAAGATCTTCCACCATAGTATTGCTGTGCATCGACTGAGTCGATATGTGTTGCAAAGTTATAATACGATTCTGCCCTCAGAAAGAAACCATTCGTTATCTTGGGTAACCAAGACAATCGAATATGCTCACCTAATGCAGATTCTGAACCCTCAAGGTTATAGTTATTGTTTCTGCCACCTCCAGCAGTATTAAATCCACATTGATAGGCCATCGCCTCAAGTAAAGTAGACTTACCCGAACCATTCTCCCCAACGAAAAAAGTTACATTACTCGTCAATTTAATGACATCCAAAGATTGAATTGTGGGAATCGAGAATGGATATTGATTCTGATTCACTTGTGTTATCTTTTCTCTTAATAATTCAACACTACGAAGGAACATCATTTCTCCTCATCGGTATTCCATATTTATTCTTGTCATTTCCAAGATTACATCCATTATACATGATTCTTCGCCACAGAATTAATCACATTATGACTCAAATCACTCGATGTCATTCCTCCAATATATAAACTATATAGAAACATTTATAGAGAAGGAGATTAAACATCATGGAGTCAAGTATACAGAGGCAGTCAAAAACCATGTCTGGTGCCGACATTTTATTGAAATCTCTATTACTCGAACACGTCGATACGATTTTTGGTTACCCAGGTGGAGCTGTGCTTCCCATTTACGATGCACTTTATCAATGCGATAAGATTAGACATATCCTCATGAGACACGAACAAGCAGCAGTTCATGCTGCCGATGGATATGCAAGAGTTACAGGTAATCCTGGCGTTGCTTTGGTCACATCTGGTCCGGGTGCGACGAATGCGATAACTGGCATCGCAACAGCCTATATGGACTCGATACCCATGATTATTCTAACAGGTCAAGTCTCCACAGATCTAATTGGGCGGGACAGCTTTCAAGAAGTCAATATATACGGTATGACGATGGATATTACTAAACATAACTACATGGTAATGGATGTAACAGAACTTCCACGAATTCTCAAAGAGGCTTTTTACATCGCAAATACCGGGCGTCCTGGTCCTGTCCTTATTGACTTACCGAAGAACATCATGAATACCTATGCGGAGTTTATTCATCCTGAAGAACCTATGTCTATAAGGGGTTATGATCCAAATCCATCGGTAGATGAGCATACCATTCATCACATTGTGGATGTCATCAGACAAGCCACCAAACCAATTATCATGTGTGGTGGCGGAGTTATTTCATCTGGAGCATCCGACATTGTGCGGGAACTGGCTGTAGCCTCCCAAATCCCCATCGTAAGTACCCTCATGGGAATTGGAGCATTCCCTTCTAAGCATCCCCTTCATTTAGGCATGCTTGGTATGCATGGTACATTTGCAGCTAATAAAGCTGTTCACCAAGCTGATCTCATTATTAGTCTAGGGGTCCGCTTTAGTGATCGTGTAACCGGTAAAATGAAATCATTTTCCCCAAATTCTTATAAGATTCATATCGATATCGATGCTGCAGAATTGAACAAAAATATGCAAGTCCAATTACCTGTTGAAGGGAATATTCTTGATGTTTTGTCACGAGTAATGAAGCTACTCCAAAAAGGAGACACGAAACAATGGGTAACCGAATCCTCCCTATGGCAGAAAAAGGTTCCTCGATTCGATCAATCGAATAGTATTTTGAAACCCCAGAAAGTGATTCAACTTATTGACGAAATGACCGATGGAAATGCTATTGTAACGACCGATGTCGGACAACATCAAATATGGACAGCTCATCATTATGCATTTAACCATCCTCGATCACTGCTTACATCAGGAGGGTTAGGAACGATGGGGTATGGCTTCCCGGCAGCTATTGGTGCATCATTGGCCGCTCCAGACCAGCAAGTGGTATGTATCAGTGGTGATGGAAGCTTCCAAATGAATCTACAAGAATTGATGACTGCTGTAGATTACCAACTTCCTGTTAAAGTTGCCATTCTAAATAATGGTTACTTAGGGATGGTACGACAATGGCAAGAGATGTTCTATGAACGTCGTTACTCATCCGTTCAACTCTCATCTCCTGATTATGTGAAATTCGCACAATCCTATGGAGCTACGGGTCTAAGAGCCCATACCTTAAGTGAAGCTCAAGAAATCGTTAAGATTGCCTTCTCTACTCCTGGTCCCGTAATTATGGAATTCGATGTTACAGAAGATGAGAATGTCTATCCAATCGTCCCACCTGGGCAAAGCAATCATGAAATGATCATTCCCGAGTAACAATGATAGATTTCTGCTTATTATACGATCAAAAGACATCCCTTAGTCAGATTTGACAACTAAGGGATGTCCTATTTTCCACAATCATATGAGTCTTCTTATATATCCTGAGCATATTTTTCATTTGGAATTTTACTAAGTACAACATAGAGACTTGTCGGTGTGATTCCAGTATTTTTGAAAGAAAAATGCTCGTCGCCTTCGCAAGAAATAACATCATCCTTAACTAAGACTGATTCTTCTCCATTTACCGTTACAGTCCCGCTCCCATCAAGTACAAGGATAAATAATGCTGTTCCTGGATGTTGGTGTGTAGGTAGTTCTTGTCCCGGCATAAAGTTTAGTACAAAGACAACACTCTCCCCACTTTTAAACAAAATCCGTTTGGTGAATTTGTCTTGATTAAAGTCTTTGACGGGTTGTAACTCTTTCTTTTCCATTATAAAAACCTCCATTTCATTCCTTACATTCATCTTAAAGAAGAAATGAATATGCCCTTGTGATTGAGATCACGATTTATGAGAAAGATTCTCAACTAGTTGAATTAACGTAATAAGAAGTAGTCCACACCTCAAGCACCAACAGTTGCACTTACACAAAAAACTCATTAAAGGATCTCTCTCGTCTATTCTGACTCTCTCAATCTCTCCACAATCGTATGCTTGTTCACACCGTGGTAAACAACAAATGGAATGATAATAGATAGAATAAGTAATATCGGGTAGGACCCTAGAAGTGGTGAAATAACAAATGAATAGCTGAAGAACCACAAATGACTTACAACACCGTTAATAATGAAATAAGAGAACAATACTCCGAACGTTAGTGAAATGGCCATGGTAGCTAGAGCGTAGAATAAGCCTTCAAAAATCAGAAGTTTGTTCAACTGCTTATCCGTCATACCAATGCTTTGAAGCATGGCAAATTCCTGCCGTCTAGCAATAATACTAGTAAGCATCGAATTGATAAAGTTCAGAATACCAATTAAGCCAATAATCAGACTCAGCACACCGCCTACCGTCAATAACATATTCTGGAATTTTATAAATTCGCTCTCATAGGACCCTTTGGATTCATAATTCATAGCGGGCTCCACATGTTCTGTATAATCCTTAACTAAAGCATCCATATCGGAAATATGGTCATCGTCCACATTGAACTGATAACTCATGACAGTCGGGTTCGGCACAATCGTAACGAACTCCTTCGCAGGAAGATAGAGCCCATACTCCATCCAAAATCGCACATGGTTATTATATCCCATTCTAGTTTTTGCCATAACCTCATACTCATGCGTACCGCTTTCGGTTGTTATCTTAACCTTTTCACCAATAGTATAGTGAGATCTGTCCCAATAAATATTGCCATTATCATCATCAGATAATCCCTCAATGATGTACTTGCCCGACTTGAGTTTGTTTAAATCTAGCTCTCCCTCCACAATTTCCAGTTGATGAAGAGGAAAATCTTCCAACCCAAACAACTGTAGAAACTGCTCTTTATTATTGTCTATTATAGTGCTGTAATGCAGGTTATAATACAATCTTCCCCCATCTTCAAAGCCCGCTTTCGTACTGACCTCTTTAATAAAACGTTCGCTAAGAGCATCATCTTCCGATCGAAACCCATTCAATGTGTTGAAATAGTTAGCATGGCCGATTAGATAATCGGTTTTCACAAACTTGCTGAGAAATTTATCCATGTCAAATCCTCTAGAGATCGTAAACACCGAATTGAGTAGAATCAGACTCAGTGACATAGAGATGACTACAATCATCGTTCTCTTCCTATTTCTACCCAGGTTAGATAGAGCCATCTTATATAGCTTGCCACCATCAGTAGATTTCTTAGTCATACGTTTGTTGCTAAGCGATACTCCGCTGAATCGTACTGCTTCCACAGGTGAAACCTTTGCAGCAATCTTTCCTGGCTTACGACAACTGATATATACGGTAATCAATGAAAAAAGGGTTGCTCCTAGGAATATCATAGGACTTGTCGAAGTGCTGGTCATTCCTCTATAATTCGATACATTGACAACAATAGGAAGAAGCGTATTACCCAGCAAATATCCGACGATAACTCCAATGGGTATACCTATGACTGAGAGTATAAATGCCTGTCTATAAATAATTTGTTTTATCTGCTTAGGCGTGGTACCGATAGTTTTTAATAGCCCGTAAAAGCGAATGTCTTTAATGACGGATATCTGAAAGATATTGTAGATGATCAGATAACCTGTAAGAATAATTAAAATAACTCCTATCACAACGCCGATGACTGTTGGAGGATCCATACCAAAACTTGTGGACATATAAGACCAGTTGACACCGTAACTAATGTAACTCTCGTCTCCCTCAGTCAGACTATATCCGCTTTCTGTAATTACCCTTTGGATATTTTGTTCGATATTCAGGCTACTATTAAACATAATATCCGCGCGTATGGTGCCCGTTAAATCAGAGTCCTTGTAATAGTTGGGTTCTATATGGGCAAGCTCCACATCAATAAATGAGCCAGACACGAGGAACATACCCGCAGAGAATGCAGGATCCCCCTCATAAAAACCCGATAACACAAATTCATGAGAACGTTTTTCTCCCTTAATGGTATATTCTAACCTCACGTTTTTCCCAATCTCATGAGGAACACCCAATAAATCCAATGTCACAGTATCTGTAACAATGTCATTAACTTCTTTGGGCATTCTACCTGTAGTTGGCGTGACAAATCCTAGCTTCATACCAACCTCGTCAGAGAACCAGATTTCGGCATGACGTTTAAGAAATTCCTTATTATCTACCATATTCACAAAAATATTCCGCCCAATATCTTTGATTAAGGGATGATCCTTCATATTCTGATACTGCTCTTCAGAGAGATTTTTTAGACTAGCATGAGCGCTACCACCTGCCTGACGCATTGTTTCTGTTTGAAAGGTATTAACTAAGCCAAAACTGATGGCAAATAATGTGGTAAACAAAATAGTAGTGAGCGCAATAGCAATAATTGCAATCCAGTTTCTGGTCTTGTTTGCCTTAAAGCTTTTGAATACCAAGCGGTTGATGACCTTGTGGTTTGCAACTTTTATCATCTCTTCCCACCGCCAACAATTTCGCCATCCTCAAAGTGAATACTGCGGTCTGCCAACTGAGCGATCTCCTCATTATGAGTAATCATCACAATCGTCTGGTTAAACTGCTGACTAGTCACCTTAATTAGACCCAATACATCCTGACTAGTTTTGCTGTCAAGATTGCCTGTGGGTTCATCCGCAAGAATGATGGCAGGTTTTGCAGCAAGAGCTCGTGCAATCGCTACCCTCTGTTGTTGCCCGCCGGAAAGTTGACTGGGCAAATTGGTAATCTTGGTTTCTAGCCCCAAAATTTCAATGATTGTATCCACATAGGCTTTGTCTACCCTGTTCCCGTCTAGCTCAATGGGCAATGTGATATTCTCGTAAACATTTAATACCGGCACAAGGTTATAGCTTTGAAATATAAACCCAATGTTTCTTCTTCTAAATATGGTCAACTCATTATCTTTCAAGTTAAAAATCTCGTTGCCATTGACAATAACATCACCTGAAGTCGGCCTGTCCAATCCGCCTAACATATGTAACAACGTTGATTTACCACTACCAGAAGTACCCACAACCGCCACAAACTCTCCATTTTGAATGATCAGATTGATCCCATTTAAAGCCTTTACCCTATTCGGTTCGCTACCGTATAACTTAGTAAGATTTCTTGTCTCCAAAATAATCATTCGATCATACCTCCACCAAAAAGTCTATACTGCTTCTGTATAGACTTTAACATCTAAATCTTTCGAGGCTCTTTCTCAAATCTAACAGTATTGAAAGATTTCAAATTACACCATGCCGTTCGGGAGAAACACTGAAAAGACGGTCCCCTTCCCCAACTCAGATTTCACCTTGATGTATCCCCCTTCTGCGGAGACAATTTCTCTAGTTAGATAGAGTCCTATCCCTACACCCTCATATGAACTGACTTGTACAGATCGGTAAAACCTTTTGAAGATATTGTTAATATCCTGTTCCTCTATCCCAATGCCATTGTCTCCAATATCAATGCGAGTAAATAGCTCGTAAGATACTGCCGATATCCAAATATGTCCTCCCGCTCGGGTATATTTCACCCCATTATCCAAAATGTTATAAATCGCTTCCTCCGTCCACTTAGGATCAAAAAAAGCTTGTAGATTATGATCATATGTTACATTTACAGTAATTTGGTTCTCTTCCGCCTTGTTGGTAACGGCATCCACTGCATTCATTAACAATACTGCAATCGATGATTGAATTGGATTTACTGTAATTAGTCCTGTTTCGAGTCGTGAGGTTTTCACTAGAGCTTGGATCAGAAAGCCCAGTTTCTCTGACTGAATTGTAATTTCGTCCACACAATTCGTTGACAGCTCTGACAACTCTCCCTGCTCCTGTAACAGCTGAGCATACAACATGATGTTTGCAATAGGTGTCTTCGTCTGATGCGAGATATCCGATACCAAAGCTTTGATTCTGTTTCTTTCCTCTGCGATATTGCTCTGTGAAGATTTAGATAACGTCAAGAACCGACTCAACTTACTTTCTAACGCAGACACCATCGTTTCATCATAAGTAGGTTCAGAGAACGTATTGTTTATAGCGCTGTCTAACATCTCATTCATTCTTTGAAATGTTACCTTTTCTCTGTGCCGCATAAAGAGAACCAATAGTACAGCGAATACCAAGACTAGGATAGCTACGACACTCAACATTAGATTAGTTGTGTTTATCTTGTTCCACCGCCCATGTGTACCCTAGTCCATATACCATTTGAATGTACTCAGGCTTGGAAGGGTACGCCTCTAATTTATTTCTCAGTCGACTAATCGTAACCGACAGCGCATTCTCATCTACATATTCCGAATCCTCTGTCCAGATTTTATCTACAAGATTAGCACGCGAAAGAACTATACCCTTGTTCACGATCAGTACTTTTAACAACCTTTGCTCTGTTTTGCTAAGTATAAGTTCTTTCTTACTTTTATGAAATTTCATATTTTCAAAATCAAACACAAAGTCATCGAGGACAACCTTATCCACCATTGGTTGCACAACTCTTCGCAAAATAGTAGATACTCTCGCTCGTAGAATCATTAGACTGAATGGTTTCGTTATGTAGTCGTCTCCACCAAGTTCTAAGCCCGTCACCACATCCAACTCCATGTCATTTGCGGTTAAGAAGATGATAGGAACTGCGGATGTCTTACGAATGTCTTGGCAGAGCTCAAATCCGTTGCCATCAGGCAAGTTGATATCCAATATAATTAAATCTACATGGTTTTTATCTAATTGTTCCTTTGCTTGTTTCACATTAAATGCTTGCATAAACACAAAGTTTTCCTGTTTCAAAGTTAAAACGATGCCATTATTTAAGGCTATATCATCTTCTACAATTAATATATTTGCCATGACTCCACCTCCACATATCACTTCATTATATTTCTTCCATTACACATTTTAATATGATGAAATGTCAAACCTCACTACCTGGTCATTATTGGTCTTACTTGATCTTGCTTTGTGTTGCTTCTTTACCTTTACTTCAACAAGATCCGTTCAGATAACTTTAGTCTAACTCAATTTAGATTTAGGATAGAGATACTTCGATTGTAGATCTGCTGTTACCTTTGTCAGATCGACTCCAATGCTGTTTTCGCTAGCTATTGCAATTTGTGTATTGTCGATCTGGCCTTTTACTTTATCTGCGATTGGACCGTATGCCCAGACTCCTACATCCACTGCAGAATGTCCGTGTCCAGACCAACCAACTAATAACCGTTTAGAGACAACTGCATTATATGCCCCTTCACGCTTATAGGTATAACCATCACCATCTATAATGTACTGAGCCTCTACATCTGACAGATCTGTTATCCATGTATTCCCCGACATGATTGTCTTGATGTCAGCGATCGTTGTGGCTCCTGCTAAAAGAACCAATCCACTAACAACCAAACGTTTGAACATCCGATTCATTTTTTCGCCTACTATCAATATGGGACTAAGTCGATTTTAATCGCTAAAGATCATTAGGTTGTTAAATGTAAAGACGATTAGTATTAAAATCCATAATCAACTTTTTAATGACATTCAAATATCTAAGCTTACAACAAAAAAAGCTTAACATTGTTGGTTAAGATATAATCAAATCTATGCATTTGGATACAACATTCAATCTCAAAAATCCCTGAGTCTGGATATTTGTTCTCTTCATTTCACGAATAAATTTCAGTTTGTCACGAATTGGCGTTGCCATTCGTTATTTATATATATGAAAAAGGAGGAGAGACATATTGCTGATAAGGAAATAATACAAATTCTTGAAGGTGATAGTAGTGCTTTTGAAGCAATCATCAAGCGTTATGAGAATAAAATGTACAAGTACTGCTTTTTCTTATTAGGAAATAAACAAGAAGCTGAGGATGCTGTGCAAGAAATATTTTTAAAAGCATTCTTTCAAATTCAATCATTTCGATATGATAAGTCCTTTGCGGGTTGGCTCTACACTATCGCTTTAAATCAATGCAGAACTATTTTGAGAAAAAGAAAGAAGTGGCAAGAAGTGTTATTAAATATTGCAAAATGGCCAACAGAATATGAGTCGAGCGCTGAGAAAGTATATTTATCTAACCCTAGCTCTCTAACTGAAGATTTCAATATGTTATCCGAAGCAGAAAAGTCCATACTTATTCTTCATACCGTTGAAAGATATACTTTTGTTGAAATTTCAAATATTTTAAATATGCGTACGTCCACTGTTCGGAAAAGATTTGAGCGTATAAAAAAGAAGATCACTGAAGAAGCTCAAAATCATAAAGGGAGGATTTTAAATGAACGAAAAATCAAAGTTTGACGGATTGGTTAAAGACCTCGATGATTTAAAACCAATTGATATTTCTAGAAAGGTGATGCATAGAATAAATGAAATACGAACATATACTGAGAAACCTAGACGACGTCAAAAACCAGTTATTTTAGTAGCATCAATTTTTTTTATAATCACATTCGTTTCCGCTGGAGCAGTGTATGCTTTTTCAGATAATTGGAATGGGATATTATTATCACTGACCGAACAAAGTCCAGGTAATGTTAATCAGATGGAATCAATAGAAAGAGTGGATCAATGGTTAAAGGAAGAGGGTACTATAAAAGAAGAATATAATTTAATTTCTGGTGAAGACAAATTGGGTTTTGAATTTCTAACAGCTAAAGAAACTACGATTCCTCTAAACCATCGATTTGCAGGTCTTATACACCTTAATATTCCTGATGATATTAATAAAACCGAAACAAATGATAAAACTCTTGACATTAATGCGAATGTTAAAAATTACACGCCTACTATTATTGATTTTTACAGACAACAAAATGAGTGGGTCTTAGTTATTCAGAGCAAGGATTCAGACGCCACAAAGGCGGTTCAGGGAATGGTAAAGTTATCAAATAATTATGTTGGTAATTGGAATGTGATTAAAAATACAGGTAACATACTAGCTGTTTATTCTGATGGTGGAAAAGAGAAGAATATAAGCTTAAGTGTTCTTACCTCTAATAAAACGGTAGTTGGACTTCAAATTACTGGAAATGTAACTGAAGAGAGTTTGAAAGATATTATGGAGGGATATATTGCTGATATAAAGTGAAGCTTTCGAAGACAACTATGTAGGGGAGTTTCGCAACACGACCGCCCCTCTGCCTTCCATTAACAATGGTAGAAGAACTATACTATAAGGCCAGTGTCCGAATGCTGATTTCATTTACCAGGAAATTCTCCCGTCAATTCAACCGATTATCCGCTACATTCTCTTCAAAACTCGAATTGGATGGAGAAATTCCAGTTAAATGATCTAACAGTAGAGTACAAGTCATATTAGCGGGAGGTTTTCATGTTATTCATCTTTCGCTGCTCCATCAAGAACTGATTTTCTAGGTTGAACCTTTAAATACAGCGTTCTATTTAATATCTCCGTTACAAACTCAGTCTTGTTCTCACAGTAAAGATCAATATCATTACGGTATAGATCAGCTAATCTCAGCTTCAGATCTCCATACTCTTTCTTAGCGGTTTCATTAGATCGCAAGTAATCTCGAAAAGCAATATGCTCCAGATATCCAGTTCCATCTTTAGGGCACACATATAGATGATAATTCATGATACCATCATCTCCCTCAGTTCTACGGAATGCTTCTCGTCCCTCAATCCCTAAGTTGCCTTCATGCTTGTACCCTATATTCCCCAAGCGCTCTTTAATTATCGGTAGATCGTCGTAACTGTCCATAACAACATCTATGTCGATCACAGGTTTGGCAGATAACCCTTCTATAGAAGTGCTCCCCACATGTTCAATTTTAAAAATGATATCCCCAATACAATGGTTAATCATTATTTTTATCTTCTCGAATTCTATCTTCCATTGAGCATCGTAGGGCACAACATTAACTATTTTTGTTCTTTGTCCCACACTTAATCCTCCCTTCTTCTGAATAATTGATCTTACGATCCAGAATCTACATATGATATTTCCATCATCGTCAACCTAATCAGTACCAGCTACTCCATCACGGATTGGATCATACTTACAAACTCCGAATTTCACGAAGAATCAGGTCGTAATATGCTTTATGATGTGGTAGAAAATCGCTTAAGCTCACTACTCTATTTTCTTCGTATCGTTCACCAGTGTCCTCATTCAGAGATATCCCTTCGGCTACTACTGATTCGATATCCCCTTGAATAAGCTGCTGGAATTCATCCATATTGATGAAATAAAGCCCCGATACCTCACTCACTTGAAACTCATATTCAGATACCTCCTTATGACATTCATACAAAAAAACATGACAAAATTCACGATCTATGAGTGTCTCATTGATCGTATTATCCTTAAGAAAGACACCACAGGAATGAAGTTCATTAAATGAGACATCAAGTCCAAGTTCTTCCTTTAACTCTCGAATTCCATCCTCAGCATTCTCTCCGGTTAAGAGATGACCCGCACAAGAAATATCAAGCAAACTTGGGTAAGTATCTTTCTCTGCATCACGCAACTGAAACAACAAGCTAGGGCCTTGCCCTTTAATATCTCTGTACACCCAACAATGGAATGTTTGATGCCATAATCCTTTCAGATGTGCCTCCTGACGACTTGCCGTTCCTATCATTTCCATTCTATCATTGAAAATATCGAAAGTTTCGTATAATGACATCAGTCGTCTCCCTTAGGTTGTATTCAAGCACTATATGATTATCTTCTGAGCTTCCCAATCACTTCGTAGCAATCCATAAATCGCATGATCTATGTAACATTCTGACGATTACGATCACTTTAACTGATATAATTCTTCCTCATGTCTACTATCCAGTAATTTCAAAGTAATACCATCGTTCACAATGTGACTGAACATACAATTCCTCATCTTTTATCCAAGACATAGTTCATCCCATCATACCAGAATATGCTAAGCGATCAATGTGTTAAAATACAGTTACTAAAAAGCCCTTCCCACCCTCTGGCACTAGGGCTATCCAGAAAGGGCTTCTTTCACCGATATGTAACTATTTAGTCAATAAAAAAGTCTTGTTCAGGCCGGATTTTTGATTTTAGTTGCTTCATATTATGTTCCAAATTCAATATGATATCTTCCAATTGTTTAGGATCTATGGTGTGTGTCATCACAGGTTCTGGTTTAATTCCTGCTTTTAACTCGCGCATGACAATTTGTTGCTCCTGCCACTTATCCATCAAATCGGCTATCGTAGCATAAAAACGTTCATAATCTTTAATAACCTCGTCCAAAAAAGTGTCGACTTCATCAGGATCATACCCTCTGAGTTTATTATTGAACACTTTTTCATGGATAGAACGAGCATCTAGATGAATTCCTAATTGAGTAAATAATTTCTTCTGTTTGTCTAATCTTCGTTGCATATGCTCATCCAATAAGAATACCTCCTATGATCTACTATCTAAGATGTGTTTAATCATGAAATTATAATCGTACTTTATTAATTATATATCATATTTACCCTTATATAAAAATAGCCACATTTTTTGTAGGAATATACAATCTCGATTGTTCATTTTGAAAGAAGAAGGAATGTAATTTACGAAACCCCCATATTCCAAAATAGGATCTGGAATCGGGGATTTTTATATTCTTCAACATGGTCAGATTAATTACAAACTTACTCTTAGCGATGTTCTTGCTGATGCTAAACAGGCGTCAATCACTTTCATATTGTTTACAGCATCCTCTGGTCTATAAGGTAGTGGGATGCCATCAAGTACAGCGTCAGCAAAAGCATCTGCCTCTAGTGTAAAAGAATTCATGACTCCACCTCTCTCTTCTCGTGTTCCTTCACTTGTATGCACTAAAATCTGTGGAGGTTCATTACTTCTCTCCCATCCAAAAGCATTAGGAAGTTCAATACTTCCTTCGGTCCCCAGAACTTCATAATAACAACGTGGGAACGCCCACAAGCCACAATCAAAGGTTAATGCAATAGAGCCAGGGAATTCCAACATACCACTTGCCATCATATCCACACCATCATGCTCAGGTGAGAATAAAGCATGCACCGTTGCAGCTGTAGGTTCTTGTCCTAAGATCATACGTGCCATGGAAATAGGATAACAACCGACATCATAGATCGAACCGCCACCCATTAACTTCTTATACCGCACATTCTGTAAATCATCTGAATTGTTACAAGTGAAATTAGCATGAAGCGAACGAAGTTCACCAATTTCACCACTCGCAATAATTTCTTTCACTCTTGCATGTTTGGGATGGTAACGATACATGAACGCTTCCGCAAAGATCACACCTTCACGTTGGCATACATCTACCATTTCAGCAGCCTCTGCTGCGTTTAGAGCTACTGGTTTCTCACATAATACGTGCTTTCCGGCTTTTGCTGCAGCAATGGTCCACTCTTTATGTAAATGATTAGGCAAGGGAATATACACAGCGTCAACGTCCTCATCGTCAAGTAATTCTTCATATGTCCCATATGAACGCTGAATGTTAAATTCCACAGCCACATCAGCTGCCTTATCAGCGTCTCTGCTAGCTATAGCAATAATCTCTCCCCGTTCAGATTGATGAATGCCAGGCATAACGGCCGACTGAGCAATGCTAGATGTACTTAGAATTCCCCAACGAAGTTTTCGGCTCATGTTCGTCTCACCCTTTCCCTACATGGAATTAATAATTATCGTTAGCAGCTTTATTCAATATCCCAAGACAACGATCAAGATCCGTCTTAATCTGCCTCTTATATAATTCTGCCTTCTCGGAACCTTCTTCAGTAAAGTGGTACAGAACGATTTCTTGAAAATCAACACGGGGATCATTTCCCTTCAATTGCTTCGTTCGGTATAATACCCCTTCTTGCACTAATTCATGAAGAGCTCGATAAATTTCACTTTGCGGAGGAGAATAACCGTAGGTACTAAATTGCTTTCGTAGTTCTTCAAGCATCTGATATCCATATCCTCGTTGTTGTTCGACCATCGTGATTAGATATACTTTGATAAATGCCCGCTGGGCTATCATGAATGCCATGGATAATATCCCCTTCCTTATTTCCTTCATTAACCAATATAAACTCATTATAAACAACTATTTACCAAATTGCACAGTATGGTTTATTCATTAAGTTTTGTTACATGAGTTGTGATGTGGCAAACACATACGAGGTTAATAAAGAGACTTAGAATCTAGGTACATTTTTTTGACTTACTATTATGAATTTTTCATATGATGTACTTTTCACTTGATATGTTTTTAAAAAAAAGAGACGGATTCAAACCTCCACTTATTTCGGGGGACTGAATCCGTCTCTCTATAAAAGATCTATACTTCGATTAAGTCGTAGTCACAACTTTCTTCCTTTTCTGTGGAACGCCTCCTAACCATTTGCCCAAAGGAATCCTTGAGAGCCACCTCATCAAGAAGTAAGATAACAAGACACAAATAACAAATGACATCAACATTCTAAGAATTACGGGCCATTGTACAAAAAGATGAACATCAAATAAATAACTTACTCTTAACATGAATGCATGTGCTAAGTAAGCTCCATATGAATATTTTCCGATTGAAAGAAGGACCCTATTGAATCTTATTCCTCCACTTTCCTTCATCCAAATTGCTAGTTGATAAAACACACATATAGAACTAACCAGAAAAAATACCATAAGGGGTCGAAGTAAATTCACTTTATTAAAGTTAATCGCCATTCCACTCGGTGTTTGAAAGCTCTCGATTACGATGTATGTATAGTATCCGAATAAGATTAGGAAGCAGCTAACGTAGATCCATCTTCCCTTGCGAATCCATGCTCTCCATAAATCCGGGCGAAGCCCCGCACAAGCTCCTAGTACAAAATAAAAGAAGAAAAACAAGAAATTACGGTCCACATACTTTGTAAACATAGCTGTAATGACAGGTATTTGAATGTCAGCCATTAAATCACCTATCGTAAAAATGTTATCTGTTAACCATACGAACAGTAGTCCAGTACAAATAATACACACGATATATGTTTTAGGTGGGATCATTTTCCTCACTTTATAGATGACATACCGAAATACCGGGAACAACAAATAGAACTGAAAGATCATGACTACATACCACAGATGATAACTCGACTTTCCTGTAAACAACATTTGAAACCATTTCCAAACCTCCCGAATAACCCCTTCGTTCCATCCGTAAAATGAAAAATACACAACAGACCAAAGCATATAAGGAACGATAATATCGCTCAGTCTTTTTCTAAGAAAAGAGAAGTAATTAAATTGACCATCATAATTGTAGAATAACACCATGCCTGTTATAAAAATAAACACAGGAACTGCAAACTTGGCGGCCATTAAGAATAGCGTCATAAGAACCCCATCCGCAAGTCCTATACCCTCTACAATCGAATAATGGGCAATGCTATGTTGTAGTGCCACTGCCAGAAAAGCCAATCCACGTAACAATTCTATTTCGGTAATTCTTTCTTTATGTGCCATCGATTTCTCCCACTCATAACAATTTGACGCTGCTCATATCTTTATGTAACACATATGTCTCTTTATCTATGTCACCTGGTTCTAATACCTCAACGAGGTAAAATCCGCATTTATTAATGTAAAAGTTGTGATTTCTTTTGGAAAACCCAGGTGTTTCTGCAATCCACTTCTTCGTATCAGGATATCTTCTTTCAATCGCTCCCCATATTTCACATCCAATCCCTTTATTTTGCATCAAAGAATCAATAAATATATTTCCTAAATAATTATTTCCATCATCATTAATACAGAACAAGAAGCTTCTAGAGCCATTGAAAATTTGAAGAATCAAGGAATTGGGAGTGAACACATTTCAGTGATCACAAAAGACAGAGATAATTTGAAACATTTAAAGAAGAGGAAGCTGCCGAATATGTAGCCTATGTAAACAGTGGGGAAATTCTAGTACTTGTTGATTCTGATGGGCCTGATTAATCCATAAAATATACGCTCCTATAAGTTCCCCATTCAACAATATTTTGAACGCTCCACTCGATGTATCTAATGCCCATTTCCTTAGAAAATCACCATTATTATACCCTTTCAGAGAATTCATATAAACAAGCTAATTATTGAGGTGATCATTTCCCTATTGTTGTGGTCTCGTACGGCGAGTAGGTATCGCTTCTAAAGGCTTTTCTGGCCAATAATGCTTGGGATAACGCCCTTTAAGATCTTTTTTCACCTCGAAATAAGCACCTTGCCAGAAACTAGCCAAATCGGACGTTACCTGAACTGGTCGTTGTGCTGGAGACAATAAATGAAGTGTTAACGGTACACGACCTCCTCCAATACGAGGTGTTTCTTGTAAACCGAACATTTCCTGTAATTTCACAGCTACGCTTGGTTGATCGGCATTACTATAATCTATCCAGATTCGTGATCCACTAGGAACCGTCATATGCGTTGGGGCTTTGGTGTCTAACTCACGTCGTTGATCCCACGTCAGAAGATTCTGTTCGATAATGTTAGCCATTTGTAACCTCTGAAGATCATTTCGATTCTTCATCCCATAAATAGAGGGCAGTAACCAATCTTGCATTGTCGCTAGAAGAGCTACATCTGTAACTTCGGGCCAATCAGATGGTGTTATGAAATACATAAATAACAGTCGTTGTCGTAATTGGATGGAACCTTTATTCCATGGAAGCAGTTGCAATCCTTCCACTCTAATGCCTTCAAGCAAAGCATTTGCAACTTCTTCTTCCGGTGGCTTCGGGTAGGTTTTCTCTTGAAGCAACAATGCACCTAACAACCATCTGCGCCTAGCTTTAACCCCCTGCAATTCACGATCCCAGAGGATTATGTCCTTCTCTTGAATGAGATCCTGTTGATAACGATATAACGATGATTCTGAAAGTGAAGCAGCCAGTAACAATCTACCTTCAGTTCCACGATCATCAACAGCTGCCGCAACGATATATGCTGAGCGACTCAGTGGCTGGATCAAGGACATCTCCACACCACGTCCACTTGCTAGTAGAAATCTTCCGTCTCCTCTGCCCTGTCCAATCCGATCTGGATAAGCAAAAGACAATAGGATACCGCACCAATCCGTCCGTTCATTAGACCGTTCAGGCATATTCAGATTACTCTGAATTTTACTTTTACGTGTCTCTTGAATAATACGATGCATGGCTGCCACATCCAGCGACGGATCATCTATGTTTGGCATTCCTTGATTCTCCCAAAGTATTAATTGATCTATTCTAGTAGAGATATCACTATTATTGAAGGCTCTATTCCCTTTGAAAATATCCCGCTCCTGTAGTAGTGCAGCCAATCGACATGCTATTTCGCCACATTGAAGTGGAATAGCTTTTAATATCATATGAGCCATACGGGGATGCATCCCAATATTCGCCATTTGACGACCATGTGAAGTAATACGTCCCCTGTGATCCACAGCTCCAAGCCTCTGTAGTAGATCAATCGCTTGACCAAATGCCATCTCGGATGGCGTATCGATCCAACGTAACTCTTTCGGATCTTGAATTCCCCACGCTGCAATTTCGAGTGCAAGCGATGAGAGATCGCTACTCATGATCTCCGGTGTATTAGCAATCTGGAGGGAATCTTGTTCCTGTTGACTCCACAGTCGGTAACACGTACCAGATTCAGTACGTCCTGCTCTCCCTCTTCGTTGATCAGCAGAAGCCTTCGATACCTTAACTGTCGTTAAATGAGACATCCCACTTCGCGAGGATAGGACTTGCGTTCTCATAAGACCACTATCTACAACGATACGTACACCCTCCATGGTTAAGCTGGTCTCTGCAATCGAAGTGGCAAGAACGATTTTACGACGTCCATCCGGTTCAATTCGAATAGCTTCCGTCTGGTCAGACAACGTCAACTGTCCATATAATGTCCTGATCACCGTTTCGTCTGGTAATGACATCATTTCTAACTCCCGCTTAACCTTACGAATCTCCCCTACACCCGGAAGAAAAGCCAGAAGATTCCCTTCGTGACTGGTCAATGCCTGACGAATAACTGAAGACATGGATTTCTCCAGCGAAACATGGGCTTGATTAGGCACATAAACCATATCGACAGGGAACTGACGTCCAACACAATGGATGATAGGAGCATCATGAAGCAGGGCAGCAGCCGATGCAGCGTCCATCGTGGCTGACATGACTAAAATCCTCAAGTCCTCCCTCAACATAGCTTGTGATTCCAAAGCAAGTGCCAATCCAAGATCTCCATGTATATTCCGTTCGTGGAACTCGTCAAATATGAGGATGCCTACATCTGAAAGCTCTTGGTTATGCTGCAGCATGCGTGTCAGAATCCCTTCTGTCACGACCTCTATCCGTGTCGTCTTCCCAACCTTACTATCCATTCTAACGCGATAACCAACCGTTTCACCCACTCGTTCTCCTAGTTGAGCGGCCATAAAGTGAGCAGCAGAACGCGCGGCTAGTCTTCGAGGTTCAAGCATTATAATCTTCTTGCCTTCAAGCCAAGGCTCATCAAGTAATGCCAAGGGTACACGTGTCGTTTTCCCTGCACCTGGTTCTGCTATTAGAACAGCTGAATTGTTACGAATCAAATTGTCTTTCAGCTGCGGTAATACATCATTTATAGGTAATTCATTCATTATATCTTCTCCAAGTGAATCCCTTGCCGGATTCCTTAATAACGTTCTTGCCTATTATATAGCCAATCCACATCCAATATCTATAGACACCATCGAGTAAGAGGGGACGGATACAGCCAGATCCCGAGGACTCTTTCGCAATCGATTTCGGTGAAGGCAAGAAGAATATATTCGCTCTCGAAGGCACCACCGTCCTCCGTCAGGTTGATAAAGAAGTTCAACTCGCAGTGAATGAATTCGGTAGTGGACGAGCTGTCTATATCAGTGGATTGCCTTATAGCTTTGAGAACAGTCGACTTCTCTACCGTGCGATCCTCTGGAGCGCTCACAGCGACCATGAGCTTCAACGTTGGTTCAGCGACAACTATAACGTCGAAGTCCATGCCTATGTCAAGAACGGCAAATACTGCGTTGTCAACAACACGTATGAACCTCAGGAAACTGTCGTCTATCGAGGTGATGGCTCTAGCTTCTCACTCAAGATGGCAGCGAATGAGATCAAATGGTATGAAATTTAAGACAGTATCGATCTTGTATTGTGTAGAAAGTGTATCCCTTAAATAGCTCCCATGCTAAGCGCACGCCATAAAAAGAGTACCATCCCATCAAGGATGATACTCTTTTGTATTTTAAATACATCATCACAATAGCGATTCAGCACCATCAATAATAATTTCTGCTCCGGTAATATGACCTGCTTCTTTGGACGCTAGGAAACTTACTAAATCAGCCACTTGCCTAGGATCTCCAGGACCATCTGCTAAAGGCTGACTTCCTTCCGGAAATTGCACTGGAATAATAATATCCTTAAGCTTTTCTGTTTTTTCCGTACTTTGATCGATGTTCGTTGAGATCGAACCTGGACAAATAACATTCACTCGAATCTTATACCTAGCAAGCTCTAATGCAGCCATCTTGGCAAAAGCAACCTGACCCGCCTTTGAAGTACTATATGCGGACATCCCAAAACTAGAGAACGTTCGGTGACCATTGATAGAGCTAGTAATAATAACGCTCCCCCCATTTTTTTTGAGATGCGGAATCGTATATTTCAAAGTTAAAAAGGTGCCGTTCAGGTTGACACTCAACGTCTGCTGCCAATCTTCAAATTTCATCTCCTCAATCGGAGACAAAACCCCGTTAATTCCTGCATTCGCAAACACAATGTCAACACCACCGAATAACTCAACCGTCTCAAGTACCGCCTTCTCTACTCGCTCAGCATTCGACGTATCCACATCAAATGCTCTTGCTGCACCCTCACGCATACGATTTATTTCCACTTCCGTCTCAGAAGTGCGATCGTTAAGAAGATCGAATAAGGCCACATTGGCACCTTGCTGTGCCAATGTTATCGCAGATGCTTTTCCGATACCGGAACCCGCGCCTGTTACAATCGCTGTCTGTCCTTCAAACCGTTTTGTATTTATATGTTCCTGGCTCATATTGACCTCTCCTTTTGGTGTACTTGTAACTCAGATTACCCCAAAAGTATGGTTGCTTAATCACTACTTTAAGAAAAAATATAAAATCCAGATAACCAAACAACAAAAAATGTGCATCCTTCTCTCTAGATAGGATGCACGACCTTAATACGTAATATTATGATTTAAATTCATTACAATTCCATCCATATCATTCATTAGCAGATTCTATCACCATTCAAATTCCAAGAAAGCTGCATCTTCTATTAAACCATCCGTGTGAGGTGCATCAAACAGAATCTGAATCTGTTCATCGGGAAGTCGTTCATGAATAGGATCTAAATCATGAAGTCCATCTGTATACAGCTGCAGTCTCATCGGCAGGCCATACTCCAGACGACTTTGATATACATGTGGCGTTCCACCCAGTGGTCCTTCAGAAATCGACCAACGTTCTTTCGTGTTTATAGTGCCTTTGAAATACTGACTTACTTCGAGCCCGTCCCTCCAGAATCTTAGACGAGAATCCCCTTGCCAAGCCATCCATATTCTCCCGACAGGTTCTTCAAGTGTAGGTAGTTCTATTCGGCCACATATGTACATTGTAGCTGAGGGAATGGGGTTCTGTAACTCCTTCATAGCCATAACCGGAATATACTCCATATAGGAAAGAAACTCTTTGGACGACCAATCTACAGTCGAATCTAGCCAGTCCAACAACGTATTACCTAAATATCGTGTATTGGAGCTTCCTTGGTAGCTTTTTCCTACCCCATCACATACAACAAAGTTACAAATATCACCTTTAATATGTACACCAATGAAATCTTGACCAGACTCACCTTGTAGAGCCGTCTTCATTGCTCTTCCATAACCATACCGACATGTAAGTTGTCCTTGATGCGTTAAAACCTTTTGCTCTTCAACCTGAGAGCTTATGTAATGAAACAATTTCACCACTGCAGGGTTTATGATCATGATTACCTCCTATAGGTGAGGATGGCTTTACAAATATTAATTTAGGATACCTCAGACCTCAGTTCTTCCATTTTCCCACTCATTAAATCTAATAGAGAGAGATTATTAGAACTCACCATGAGTTCATCACCATATCCCGATAGAAGGTTGAATGGATATATACATGGATTATTGATTTTCACCTCACATCAGATTGCGAAGAATGCTTCAACCACATCAGTAACATATTTTGGAATTTATCCTTACAAGTTAAACTAGCAACAAGCCAATCCTGATCGCTTTTTAGACTCCTGCGAACCAACCAGTTTACCGAACCATTCATTAAGAACGCTGCTTGCTGTGTCTCCCATGCATGTCCTGTCCATTTCGATAGATGAAATTCACCTTCGCCAGAACGGAACTTCAAACATTTAGCTAAAGAGATCGAACTTTCAATATCGTCAGTTACTTCGGCAAACTTATTACTTAATACATCAACATCAAGAACGTGAGATCTCTCGTATAGTTCATTAAAATGTTGCTGGGAGAAAAATAATGCGGGCATGTCAGTATGTGAACCCTCTTGCATATCTATTTCGCTCATTATCCTGCAACAAGCCTCTTCAATCGTCCCTAGATCGTCCAACTTATAAGATGTAGCCACTTCGTTACCTTTACATACACGTACCACCCGTTCATTCGTAACATGAAGGTAACTTTCGTATGTTTCACCATACACACTATATTTGAACCAACAAGCACGTTCAGCTAAGCATGCAATAGCGACCTTTGAGAATACCACAGGTGGTATAGAAAGCTGCACTTCATTCTTATGACAAATTAAATAACCCTTATCAACCAATAAAGTTTTGGTCTTGTGCCATTCATCAGCTATTTCTTCATCCATGCGCCCTTGAAAGGGATCTTCGACACCAAGTAAATGGTCCGAGCCCAAAATCCCTGCTAGAAAAAAAAACTCCTTATTATCTAGTATAATCGAGCCTTGCTTACAAGCTGGAGTCGATAACATTATGAGCCACCTTCCGAAAAACCACAACATGCCATATGTCGCAAATTTCTAACACCCTTAAGGTGTATTTCTTTGCTATCCATACGTAAATTGCGGCTTTATCCCTATTAAAATATCCAATTGATAGTAATACTGACCCTTAGAAAAGTAGACCTTCCCAATAAACTCTTCATCGAATCCAAAAAATTTTCAAACTAAAGTTATTCTTTAGTGGTATGACCTAGGTCATACGCATCATGACGAATGTTGATATATAGAACATAATGGTATTGTTATATTATTATTAATACAGTCTAATAAAAAATCTTCACACAATATGTTGTATTCGAGTGATACATCCTCATTATTCAAGCTACATCCTCATTAGAATGTCGGAAACTTTCTACATTTAAATGTAACATCCATCTAAAAGCCAGTCAATTCACATCATTTTTTTCATAATATCAGTTACATAATAAGATATTAGGGCATATCCATTACAAATAAAGTGGTTCATATGACCCCTCATGCCTTTATCTAATTTTATTTTTGTGTTTGTTCACAACTTAGACTAACTCTAGTGTTTTTTGAATTCTTTAGCTGTTTATAATCTGTTTTTAAGGTGATTTTAAGAAAAAATGACTAGAATTGAGTTTATGAAAGGAATAGGGTGATTTCAATGACCATGTTAATCAACTTTCAAAACAAATTAGTACCGGTTTATTTTAGTACAGAGAACAAACAGCCTGTCCAAAAAACATTAAGACTACTTAGTCATACACTTGAGCTTAAAATTCAAAATGGCAAAAGAGCATTAAAAAAATGCTTGGACTCTCTTATAAGTATCGAAATCGTTGGTTCAGAAGCTATTCTACACAGCAAGAGTGAAGATGATTCATTAGCTTTATCTCTTTATTAAATTTTATTGCTATGGATTGTACAAACAAATAAACACAATAGAAAGGACACATTCCGTTTAACTGGGAGGTGTCCTTTCTATATTTGGAACTCCATTATTCTCCGGTAAGTTGCATTAATCAGTACCGTAAGTTATACTCTAGGCATTCATTAGTGTTTAATAATCAGTACTGCATACAAAATCCTACTACAGCATACAGAATAGGAGGTTCCCTACCATGAATGTAAGTGTACAGTTTAAAAAAGGAGTATTAGAACTTTGCGTACTCGTCCTAATTCAGCGAAAAGATCAATATGGCTACGAGCTTGCACAGTCTATATCTAAGCACATTGACGTTGCTGAGGGAGCGCTTTATCCTCTGCTCCGTAGGCTGGTGAACGACAACTATTGTACGACTTATTTACAAGAATCCACTGAGGGACCCCCTCGCAAATATTACCGGATTACTCCTCTTGGTAAATCCTATTTGACCAGCATCGTCTTTGAATGGAAGGACTTTGTTAAGAATGTATCCAATCTGATTGAGGAAGGAACTGAGCATGAATAAGAGACAATTTCTATTTATTTTGCAAAACCATCTTACTTCCATTACTAATGAAGAACGACAAGAATTAATCAACGATTATGAATCTCATTTCACCTATGGCCTGCAAAACGGGAAGACCGAAGAGCAAATAGCGCATGATCTTGGAGACCCATTTGAATTAGTAAGAGAAATACTCGGTGATCGATTTACGATACAAGACTTTACGACACAAGCCCCCAATATACATACAAATACATACAAAAAAAACGTTATCTACCACTCGTAATATTTTTGTCTATATAGGCCTATTTTTCATCAATATTGTTATCATCCCTTTATTGATTGGACTATGGTCTGGATGGATAGGGTTATGTGCTGGAACATTGGGAGCCCTACTTAGCCCGCTCCTTCTTGTTCCTGAATACATCATTAATCATACATTTTCCGTTGCGAAATTATATGCATCTATTGCGGGGATGGGGTTTGGTCTTTGGATGTTTATTGCAGTCATGTTTACTTATAGAGGACTACTCAACATGAGCAAATCTTACCTTAAATGGAACAGCAACATTATTAAAGGGGGAAATTCCAAATGAAAAAAACAGTCTTCTCATTGGCAATTCTAGGCTTGATTCTGGTCGTAGTAGGCTTCATCGGTATGTCATCTAAAAATTTCAATTTTGGTGACAAACTTACGGAATATCATAAAAAGTGGACTATAGATAATGATACCTTGAGTCATCTCATTGTAAATAGTGAATATACAACAGATATTGAGTTTATTCAAAGTACCGACGGCACACAAAGTATTGAACTAAAAGGCCTATTCGAAGATGAAGTGATATCCCAACTGAATAAAGTGCAACCTCAAAAAGGGGAATTCAAAATCAACATGGTGGATGATTCCATCACTTTCTTTAGTATTTCATTCAAATCTCAAACAGCGACTCTGACCGTATCATTACCTGATTTGGAACAACTTCAGGAAGTTGGCCTTCATTTCACTTCAAGCAATGGAATAGTAACTAATCTGAACGCAAAGGATATTGAAATCACATCGAGATCTGGTAATATAGAACTCCACTCGATCTTCGCTAACAAACTAAGAATTGAGGCTGATTCTGGTAATATAACTGCTTCTGATATCCAAGGCAATACAAAAGCCTACATTAAATCAGGAAATATGGATATTAAAAATTACGCTGGCGAGGGTATATTCAGGTCACACTCCGGAAATATCAACCTAACACAAAAGGGATCCTCCTCTTTGGATCTTTCAGCTAAATCAGGTAATGTAACGCTTGCTGCCGATCCTGATTTCAATGGTTTTTACGATTTAGCTGCTCAATCTGGCAATATAAACTCACCTATATCTTTGGGATCATCCAACGATTCGATTAAGGTTCGCACGAATTCTGGTGATATCAACATCACTCAAGATAACAGAGATGTGCTTTAACATTCTAATATATTTTGACAAACAACTTAATCGTATTGTACTGTATTATTCATAGTAAATATTAAATATATAGCATAGAGGAGATTTAAACATCATGACACAAGTTTTATTTGTAAAAGCAAACAATCGTCCCCTAGAACAATCCGTAAGTGTTCAACTTTATCATACTTTCTTGGACAGCTACAAAAAGTCTCATCCTAATGATGAAATCGTAGAACTTGATTTATTTGCAGAAAACCTGCCTTACTACGACAACACGATTATTATGGGATTATATAAAGCAGCACAAGGTATGGAATCAACTCCAGAAGAAAAAGAAGCTGCTAATAATGTATCCAAATATTTGAAGCAGTTCCTAGCAGCTGACAAAGTCGTATTTGCTTTCCCATTGTGGAACATGACTGTTCCTGCGGTACTTCACACGTATATCGATTATTTGAACCAAGCAGGTAAAACTTTCAAATATACAGCAACAGGTCCTGTAGGACTTGTGACTGACAAGAAGGTTGCTATTCTTAACGCACGTGGTGGCGTTTATTCTGAAGGTCCTATGGCTGCTGCTGAAATGGCTGTTAACTTTGTAACGTACAACATGAATTTATTCGGTGTACAAGATTTGACTTCTGTTATCATTGAAGGACATAATCAATCTCCTGACCAAGCAGCAAGTATTGTTGAAGCAGGAATGAAGCAAGCCACTGAAGCAGCTCTAAACTTCTAATATTATTCTATGATTAACATGTGACAAGACCCATGGCTGTTTACGGTGTTTAACCGTAACAGCCATGGGTCTTGTTTGTATTTCTATGAACTTTCACATTCACTCGTCCGCAAGCCGTAACCACTCTGAGCTTTTTCGACGGGTTCCATTTGTGTTAGAGATTCTGCTATTCAGTTTACTTTGAGCCTTAGCTTCTTTTTGTGCCTGATATTTAAGTTCACGAAGTGTTTTTCGATAATTCAGTAGTCGCATCTTTCCAATTTCACCATCTGCAACAGCTTTCAGAACAGCACAACCAGCTTCTTTTTCATGCATACAATCCGTGAATCTACATGTTGTACTGATCTCTTCAATATCTGCAAATGTTTGAGATACCCCTCCTTCATCTTCCCATAACTTAAGTTCCCTCATACCCGGAGTATCAATCATGACTGCACCTTGTGGGAGAAGAAATAGTTCTCTGTGTGTTGTTGTATGTCTTCCACGATTATCGCCTGCTCTCACATCTTGTGTGCGCTGCAAAACCTCACCAGACAACCAATTAATGATTGTGGATTTACCACAACCAGACGATCCCGTCAATGCTACCGTAGACCCCGTAGTAATATATTTAGAAAGCTCTTCAAATCCTTGATTATTATGCGCACTTATAACATGTACGGGAACACCTATAGACGCCTCTTGTATAAGTCTTAATCGTTCATTCACATCCGAGCATAGATCAGCCTTACTTAACAGAATTACCGGATTCACCCCACTACTCCAAGCCATGATCAGATATCTTTCTATCCTTCTAACGTTAAAATCATTATTTAAAGCACATACGAGAAATAATGTATCCACATTCGCTGCTATAATCTGTTCATGAGTCACTGTTCCAGCACTTTGACGTGAAATACATGTCTTTCTATCAAGAATCCCTTGGATGATCACTCTCTCTTCCCCTTCAAGTCGTTGGACAGCCACCCAATCACCAATTGCCGGAAAATAACTACGATCCTGTAGTTCATGCTGTAGCTTTCCAGTCATTTCTGCCCAAATGTCAACGCTAAACGCAGTAGTTACACGGTATTTATGTCCAAAATCACCAATAATACGCGCTGGAACAGTATCCTTTCTATCTAACATTGTCCATTGTTGTTCCCAATGATCATTCCAACCTAATTTTTTCAAATCCATTTATCTAATTCCTCCAATGATATTAACTTAGTTATGCTGACCGACTGTATTAACACTCACGAAAATACAAAAAAACCACCGAAACGTACCTCCGGCGGCAATTTGAATGGAAGTGTTTACCCATCTTGATGGGACAACCCTTCAAAACCTTCAACTTACACAAAAAAACCGCGGAAACCATTAACGGTCCCCACAGTTAGATTATTACACTGAGATATGATTACATATTTACATGTATAATCATTATCTTCAACTTCTAATATCACCCGTTGTAAAAGAGACCGTCCAATAAGCCATATTTTGTTTGTTGACGTGTTCATTATCTGTATAGGCCATTGTCATCATCTCCCTTCCCTGTTATATGTTGCAATAATAAACGCTCACGATTACTTTTGTCAAGAATCTAATTCCATGTTTATATGATTCCTATTAATTCATTCAATTGATCGATCGTTTTCCATGGCTTAATACCCAGTGAATCGTCCCATCCATGGTAACGACGTAGCCATATTCCACGGATACCCACTTGATTAGCTCCCCAAATATCATTCCGCGGGTGATCTCCAACAAAGACCGTGTTCTCAGCCGCAACTTCAAGTTTATCTAATGCCATTTGATATATTCGTTGATCCGGTTTTTTCATACCTGCATCTTCGGATACAAATACCGTATGGAATTGATCCCCTAATTGAAGCAGACCCATTTTCCCATACTGAATATGATGTTTACCGTTCGTCATTATCGCCATAAGATAACCCTGACGCTGACAATAGGCTAGCACCTCATCTACATAATCCATTTTACATGCGTGAGTCATATAGTATGTGTTGTAATATGATTCAATCTCACGTGCTGTGAGCGGGTTCTTCCACGGAAGGCATTGTGCCATTTCCTCAAAAAATGCTTGTTTATTACGATAACCATCTGCATCTCTGATTTTTAAATCGGCTACGATTTCAGCTTTTGTTAACTGGTCCAAGTGACCTAAATGATCGTTCACTAACTGTTCAGAGTATTTACGAAACGTCGTATCCCGGTCCATTAGTGTATTATCTAAATCAAAAATAATAGCTTTTATATGCAAATGTTATCTCTCCAATCATAACGTTCAGCTTTATTCCAGTCATTTCACATAATCCCTTTTAAATCATACCATAATATACCTGATCACTTCAGTAAGCTATATTCTATCTTAATTTCATTATAAAAGCTGAATATACCATTTCAAGGTTACTACTTTTCTGGTAATCAACTCATATTTGAGGTAGAATTATTATGTTTGGGTACATAGATCATACGATCATCTAAGGAGGTTCATCATGCAAGATGTCATCATCATTGGAGCTGGTCCCTGTGGACTTTCAGCAGCTATAGAATGTAACCGTCGTGGACTATCGACACACATTATTGAGAAACACCACATTGTCCGTTCCATTTATCTATATCCTACATATATGCAGTTTTTCAGTACAGCGGAGCTACTAGAGATTGGGGATATTCCTTTTTCCACACCTAATGATAAACCTTTTCGCCACGAGGCTCTTTCCTATTATCGCAAAGTAGCCACCCATTACGACCTGAATATTACATCCTATGAAGAAGCCGTCTCTATTGAACGACATGAGAACGGATTATTTACCGTTCATACGAAAGACAGACGTGGTCAGGAACTACATCGTGAAGCTAAACATGTCGTGATTGCAACAGGATATTTCGATCATCCTAACTACATCGGTATTCCTGGAGAAGACTTACCCAAAGTGACTCACTATTTCCGTGAAGCACATCCTTATACGGGTACAAAGGTAACCATCATTGGAGGTAGCAACTCTGCGATAGATGCAGCCATGGAACTAGTCCGTGTGGGAGCTGAAGTTACCATCGTCTACCGTGGTAAGACCGTTTCGAATAATATCAAGCCTTGGGTTCGCCCTGTATTTGAAAATATGGTAACCAAAGGGAGTGTTACCCTTCATTTGGATTCCAGAGTGACGGAGATTAGAGAAGATGCAGTCATCGTTACGACGAATGAGGGGCATGAATCGATCGTAAATAACGACTTTGTTCTTGCACTCACAGGGTTCCATCCAGATCGACAGTTACTTGCTTCCTCTGGTGTACAACTAGGCGGAGATATGGAGAAACCTGTCTTTAATCCTGATACGATGGAAAGCTCCGTTCCGGGACTTTATGTAGCAGGGGTTATCGCTTCAGGCAGTAATGCCAATGAAGTGTTTATAGAGACAGGTCGCATACATGGACGTCTGATTGCTGAACATATACACGGTGTTCAGAATTAGAATAAAGGAGTTGATCAGCTCATGGATATCACGTCACTTATTCTTTTAGGGATGGTTGGTTTAGGAATCATCAGTAGCAATACGCCGGTGACTGTCGCTATGATTGTACTCCTTCTACTACGGGTAACTAACTTAACATCCGTTTTCCCGTGGTTAGAGAAATATGGATTAACCGTAGGCATTATAATCCTTACTATTGGTGTCATGTCTCCGCTTGCAAGCGGTAGTATAAGTCTTGCAACGATTACAGGGTCGTTTCTACATTGGCATTCCTTACTCGCTGTTGGCATAGGTATGCTTGTTGCTTATCTTGGAGGTAGAGGTGCGACACTTATGGGTAGTAACCCTACCATTGTTGCCGGTCTGCTCGTTGGAACTGTATTAGGAGTTGCCCTGTTCCGTGGCGTTCCCGTCGGCCCGCTTATTGCCGCCGGTATCCTATCATTATTGATTGGTAAGTCGTAGAAGGATTCATTTAACTCATGAGTGACTGAACATGAAGGGAGTGTCCCAAGCCATAACAAACGGCTTGGGACACTCCCTCTGTTTTTTTGTAGAAGCAAAGGTGCTCTCTCTTCCTGCGATAACGGAGTGTATGAATCATAAAAGATCAAGATAAATAGTTTTAGTCTGCGAGAGGTAGAGACTTCTCTGTCCCTATTTTTCTCAAGGTTTGATTGACCTGTTTCTTAAAGGCTTCGTCAGCAACATATTTATTCAAAAAACCAAAACTTTTTTTCTCCAGCCACATTTGATCTCCTCCGAAAGGATCATGTACAAACATGGCTATTTGTAGCTTATTCCCCTCTACATCTTCGCTATACAGGGTCTGATTAATAATAGCCAGGCTAGAACCTCCCTTCACCCCAGCCTTAACAAATCGCTCTTTATTTTTGACGTCCACATTCATAAGTTCGAGGAATAATAGCTGCGACTGACCTTTTAACCATTTCCCTTCATGTATGTTATACAATAGGCGTGCATATTCCTTGACCGTTGATCGTGGAAACTTTTCAGACCATATACGTTGCAGCCGAACTTTCGACCGCTCCCGACGATTCAGTTGTCGAATCCACTTACCTTCCCGATCTTCCCTAAGTAATCCAAAAATTTCTACCGATTTAGTAGCATACTCGTCATAAGAAAAACTGCGCATAAGGGCTCCAGCGTTACGGATCGATAATCCCAAAGTATCCATTAAATACGTCGGCATTAAAATGGCTGAAGAGAACGGAAACAGAGGGTCATGATCTTGAAGCTGCCAATTTTGGATTTTAGAATTAATCGCATCCAATCCTAATCTCTCCATCAGAAATTCAGTGTTTGCATTTGAACTGTAACTCATCATTCCCCGAGCCACTTCTATGATCGTAAACCCCTGCTCCGGATTCAGTCCTTGTTCTTTAAGATCATATAACCACTTTGGATGCGCCCCTCCGTCCGAGTTGGGAATGTAAAAACGGTTAATCGATTCGAGTGAGACGATCTCATTCGGATCGATCTGCTTTTCAGTTACTTGTTCAACGAATTCAGCTAGAACCATTATTTTAACTACACTCGCTAGCGGCCTTTTCACATCAGATTGAACATTTACAACAGTCTTTCCGTTTTCTATAACAAAGAAAGAAGAACGTTTCGGATTTTGAAGTATAAATTTCAGCACGTGTTTCTCTGACTTTAGACTCGCTCTTTTTACTTCAAACCATACTAGTAACAATAGAAGTACAAGTAAGCCACTTACAATATAAATAAATATGATCATCTTTTAACCTCCAATTAATCGATTCATTCGTGCAGTATTATGAAATCACTATTAATCATACCCAATTTATTCCATTTTAGATATTTAATAAAAATTTGAATTGAAACACAAAAAGCGCTCCAACCTTTTTAGGTCAGAACGCTTTTTCTGAAAACCAATTACTCAAGCCTATTGCGATCAGGGGGTGACAATCCGTCACCTATTTATATTAAGCATCCAAATGCTGCACATTATACAATCGTGCATAACTTCCGTCCAGTTCCATCAATTCATGATGTGTTCCACGCTCGGTAATGCTTCCGTTCTCTAGAACGACTATTGTATCTGCGTGAGTAATGGTGGACAAGCGATGTGCCACAATTAGCGTCGTGCGGTTCGATGAAAGAGACTGTAAGGACTGCTGTATCAAATGCTCGGACTCTAAATCCAGAGCTGAGGTTGCTTCATCCAGTACAAGAATATCAGGATTCTTCAGGAACACGCGCGCAATCGCTAACCGTTGTTTCTGACCACCTGATAATTTAACGCCACGTTCTCCAACTTCTGTGTCATACCCTTTGGGCAAGTTCGTAATGAACTCGTGAGCATTCGCTGCAATAGCAGCTGATATAATAGCATCCTCTTTCGCATCCGGATTACCCAGTAGAATATTCTCCCTCACAGATCCACTGAACAGAAAGTTATCTTGAAGAACCATCCCAACCTTGCTGCGCAGGCTCTCCTGGGTTAGATCTCGGATATCGATATCATTCAATAATATTCCACCTTCTTGAACGTCATAGAACCTGGGAATAAGACTGATCAGTGATGATTTCCCGCCACCACTCATACCAACGAAAGCAACCGTTTCTCCTGCTCTGATATCTAAGTTAATATCTTTCAGAATCCAGTCATTCTGCTCATTATATTTAAACCATACATGGTCAAAAGTAATCTTCTTAGCCTGACCTTCCAATGTCTTGGCGTGTGGAGCATCCACAATATCATAAGGTTCATTCATCAACTCCATCACGCGATCTAACGATGCAGACGCTTGAGTTAGTACGGTAGAGGAACTGATTAAGCGTCTTAATGGAGCGTACAGACGATCTAAGTAAGCAAAGAATGCCACAAAGGTACCTATCGTCAAGTTACCCTGAATCACTTGATAACCGCCATATCCGATAACCAGAATCGGTGAAATATCCGTTATCGTATTAATAATCGCAAATGTGGTCGCATTCCACCGCGTCTGTGCCAACGCCTTATTGAGGAAATTTCCATTGGTAGCTTCAAATTTGTTCTGGTCATATTTCTCCAGTGTAAAACTACGTATAACCGATATCCCTTGAATTCGTTCGTGTAAATACGATTGGATACCCGCCAATGCTTGAGATCGATCTTTTGTGAGCTGTTTCAACCTTTTATACAGTATCTTGACTGCAATAGCGTACAGTGGGAGCATCGCAATAGCGACAAAAGCTAACATAGGATTCATCGAGAATATGATTGCTAATACGAATACTAGCGTAAACATATCCAACCAAATATTCATCATACCTACTTCAACAATATTTTTAGTCTGCTCCACGTCGTTGATGAACCGTGATATGACTTCACCAACCTTGGTATTCTGATAATATCGAAGGGACAACTTTTGTAAGTGCGCATACAGTTTATTTCGAAGATCAAATAAAATTCGGTTCGTGATCAATTGGGCAAAATACTGCCGAAAATATTCAACAGGCCCTCGAACAACAACAAACAATACCAGCGCTCCCCCAAGAATAAGCATCAATTGCGATATTTTCTCTTGAACCGTTAGAGTTGTTGCAATTAAAAGATCATCCACTACATATTTCATAATCATCGGTAAGGTCAACGGAATAGTGAATTTAATCATCCCTATGATCAGCGTAATAATTATCAATTTCATGTACGGCTTGATGAACTTAAAGTAAGCTATCCAATGTTTCAATGAATGTATTTCTCCTTTCGATAGGACCACCCTGATTTTCTATAGCCCTATCACTTCTATTATGTATTTTTCAAGTTCATTAAATCCGATATTTCAAGAAATACGTTCAAAAAGGTTGACTTTCCCCTCCTATTAGTGGTTTTATATCTTCATATCATATCAGGAGGTATATCATGTCCAGACAATTTATAATAGAAGCTGCCATGGTCGCTTTCTATGGTGAGCTGCTACAACCGTCCGAACCCGTTGAATATCTCGTTCCCTATACGAGCATTCTTGAATTATACGAACTTCAGAGCACACCCGACATCATTATGAGTAATTTAGATCATGACCAACACGTCAAACAACAAATGAAACAATTAACAACCTACCTTGAAGAACCTCTAAATCGCAAAAAAATAGAGCGTGCTCTGCAAATTCCATGGGCTAAGAGTACTTCCATCCCTCTCGGAGATGCTACTTTGATTACGATCGTCAATGGCGTAGACACTGAGGTGTATGGTGAAGATTTCGATCCGATTGAAACAGAACTACTCTTAATAGCACAACGACTGCAAATCCCGCTTCTCACAGATCAATTCGAGTTCATCCAACGAATTATCGAAGGCGGGGTCCCTGTTCAAGTCTTTGATATTGAAGATTTCCAGTTTGCCATGGAAGAGAATGTTTTTACGCCTCATCCATAAAGATCACCCTTAATACGAGCAAGCATATACACGCAATCAAAAACTCCTTTCCTTAAAGAAAAGGAGTTTTTATATATAACTCAATAATGATGAATGTTAACGACGTCTTATGCTTGAATTTCCTCATACACATACTCAATATCATCATGCGATTCTACATAGTTAACGACTAAATCATATCCTTTGAGATACCACAAATCCTGTTCTTCCAAAAAAAATCGAATACTTTCGACATCTTGACATAAGATATCTTTGCTCGGTTGCTCCACAGAGAGGCCAAGTGAGAATCCTGGATGTAAACCTGCACCGGAACTGTAACGTGGAAAAAAACGTACAGAATCACCCTTGTTTAAATTTAGTTCTCTAACATACCAACGAGCTGCGTCTACGCTCATTCGAATATTCATGAATCTCAACTCCTTTGCTATCTATATTCCTTTTATGTGTCTTTCTATCATACCTGAACCTACGCAAAAAATACATACAGAGTCGATTTCTACGATTTGCAGGAATGGGAACATACAAGCTCCTAAAAATAAAAATTGACAACTTTGTTTACATGATGATAATATTTTGCCATACGAGATTCACAAAATTTGCTAAAGAAAGGGTGAGTAAAGTGTTCAATAATACGTTCAGAGGGTTTATGCCTAAACAGCATCTTCAACCTCAACAAATACAACTGAATACTGGAGTAACCCTGCTGGTGAATTCATTCTAACGAAGTCTTATGTGTTTCTTAGAATCTTTGAATTAATTATCCAATTTTTAGCTACGGTTGCTCCAAATCAACCGTACGCATGATAAGTTATCATTTTCAAGACATATCGTCCGTTTACGGATGGTGTGTCTTTTTTGATGTTTAGCTTTGGGTACTAAAATCCACCCGCAGTTTCAACTTGAGAGGAAGTGATTGTTTTGTTTTCTGTTTTAAAAAAGCTAGGATGGTTTTTCCGTCAAGAAAAAAAGCGTTATGTGATCGGTATGATTATGCTGATCCTATGTGGCGTAGGAGAGCTGTTACCTCCACGATTATTAGGAAATGCGATTGATGATATTGTTACAGGTTCAATTACAGGCCCTTCACTCATTCGTTATATCGTTTCGATTGTTGTCCTTCTTGTTGTCATTTATATCCTCACATACATATGGATGCACAGGTTATTTGGAGGTGCCAACCTTATCGAGCGAATGCTTCGTTCAAGGTATATGAATCATTTACTTGGTATGACCCCTCCTTTCTTCGAACGAAATCGTACCGGTGATTTGATGGCTAGAGCGACCAATGACCTTCGATCTGTCTCTGCAACAGCTGGGTTTGGGATTTTAGTCATGACCGATTCAACCATTTATTTACTAAGTATTCTTCTCGCCATGGGGTTTATCATAAGCTGGAAGTTAACGTTGGCCGCAATCATCCCTCTACCCTTTATTGCGATTGCTATGAAGATTTATGGAAAGATCATTCACGAACGTTACACTTTGGCACAAGACGCCTTTGGTGATATGAATGACCAAGTACTGGAGTCCGTTGCTGGTGTGCGTGTTATTCGCGCTTATGTTCAAGAAAGAGCAGATCAACAACGTTTTCAGACGATAACGGATGATGTATACCGCAAAAATATGAATGTAGCTAAGGTTGATGCCTATTTTGAACCTACCATTCGTCTTTGCGTAGGACTAAGTTATGTCATTGGACTTACCTTTGGTATTTACCTTGTGTTCAAGAATCAAATCACCCTTGGGGATCTCGTATCTTTTAATATGTACCTTGGGATGATGATCTGGCCTATGTTTGCCATTGGAGAGCTTATCAATATTATGCAACGTGGTAGTGCCTCACTTGATCGTGTCGATGAAGTATTGAACGTTATTCCGGATATTGAGGATGTTGCTCATCCTACAGACGTTCATGATCCACAATCTATTGAACTACGCAACGTTACATTCCGTTATCCAACATCAACCGTTGATAATTTAAAGAGTATTCAATTAACACTTCTAAAGGGGCAAACGCTTGGTATAGTTGGTCGTACAGGTAGTGGTAAATCCACCTTACTTAAGCAACTCCTACATGAGTATCCAACTGGAAGTGGTGATCTTTTCATTTCTGGTATATCTATCGATGAAATCGCTAAGGACCAGCTTCATGGCTGGATTGGATATGTCCCACAAGAGCAAATTTTGTTCTCTAAGACTGTACGTCAGAATATTCAGTATGGATTACGAGACGCAAGTGATGATGTCATCATGGATGCCATCGCTACTGCCGCATTTGATAAAGACCTCACAACACTATCGGATGGACTGGATACGCTCGTTGGAGAAAAAGGTGTGGCCCTATCCGGTGGTCAGAAACAACGTGTTGCTTTAGCTAGAGCATTCATTGGAAATCCTGAGATTCTCATTCTAGATGATGCTTTATCTGCAGTCGATGCAAGAACCGAAGCTCGGATTATAGAGAACATCCGACTCAAGCGTGCCGGTAAAACGACACTTATATCCACCCACCGCTTATCAGCTGTGGAGCATGCTGATTGGATTGTCGTTCTTGAGGACGGAAGCATCATTGAAGAAGGTACACACGAAGAACTGGTAGCTCTTGGGGGTTGGTATCTAGAACAATATGAGCGTCAACAAGTGGAGAATAAACTCACCACAGAGGAGGTGTCTTAATTGAACGTAGGAAAACGCTTATTCCAATATGCACTAACGGCTAAAGGCATGTTCATTGCCGCCATTATTACATTATGCATCGGTGTGGCAGCCGAACTTGGGGGTCCCTTCATAGCCAAAGCTATGATTGATGACCACATGCTTGGCATTGAGAAGCCTTTCTTTGAGACGGATTCACCTACTTCGGTAGGTGTTGTACCCTATGAAGATCGTTATTACAAACGAGGCGATCGTTTCGCTGAGAATGAGATTAAGGGTCAAGAGGTTCGTATTCTTCAAAAAGGGAAAAACTTCTACTTTATTGATCAAGCTGTTGAATTCGCTGAAGGGAAAAGAGTCGTTGTTAATGGTCAAATGACGATCACCAACGGATCTGTTCAGAACATTTATCCTGTCAAATCCTTGACCGTTGATCAGATATTCGATTTCTACAAACCAGAAATCCCAGGTATTATGAAGCTTGTAGGATTATACCTCATCCTACTTCTCGTCACGATATTCACTGAATTTGGGAAGACCTACTGGCTACAGTCATCTGCTAACAAAGTTATTCAAAAATTGCGCACAGACGTTTACGCCCATATTCAACGTCTTCCGGTCCATTTCTTTGATAACTTACCTGCTGGTAAAGTCGTCTCACGGATCACGAATGATACAGAGGCTGTAAAAGACTTGTTCGTTGCTGTTCTCGCCAACTTCAGCACGGGTATCGTCTATATGACAGGTATTTATGTCGCACTATTCCTACTTGATATCCGACTTGGCCTTGTATGCCTGTTCATCGTACCTATATTAATCGTATGGATTATTCTGTATCGGAAATTTGCTACTAAATTTAATACGATCATACGGTCGCGTCTTAGTGAGATTAATGCCATCATAAATGAATCTATTCAAGGAATGTCTATTATTCGTGTATTTCGACGTCAGCAACAAACCAATGATGAATTCGAAGCATTAAATCAAGATTACATGAAATACCAGAATAAGATGCTAAACCTTAATTCATGGACTTCTCATAATCTGGTTAATGTCTTACGTAACTTTTCATTTGCTGTACTATTAGCATATTTCGGTTATGGTTCACTAACGGGTTCGAATGCTGTATCACTTGGTGTACTATATGCCTTCGTCGATATACTCGGTCGGCTCTTCCAGCCCATCACCGGTATGGTGAACCAACTTGCTGCACTTGATTCCTCCATGGTTTCTGCAGGAAGAGTATTTGAACTAATGGATGAACCAGGGGAAGACGTTACAGATGGCCATATGTCCCGTTACAAAGGGAATGTGAAATTTAAAGATGTATCTTTTGCTTATAAAAAAGACTATGTACTCAAGAATATCTCCTTTGAAGCGAAACAAGGTCAGACCGTTGCGTTGGTTGGTCACACCGGTTCAGGTAAGAGTTCCATCATTAATCTGTTGTTCCGCTTTTATGATCCACAGAAAGGTTCGATCACGATCGATGGCCAAGAAGTGACGGATATCCCTAGACAATGGTTACGTCATCACATGGGGATTGTGTTACAGGACCCTTATCTCTTCACCGGTACTGTGGCTTCCAATGTCAATCTTGGGAATGAGAAAATAACTCGTGCGCAGATTGAGAAAGCCTTGTGCGATGTAGGTGCTGAACGAATTCTTGCTCACTTACCTCTAGGTTTTGACGAACCGGTTGTTGAGAAAGGAAGTACGTTGTCCGCTGGTCAGCGCCAACTGATCTCCTTTGCACGTGCACTAGCTTATGATCCAGCGATTCTTATTCTCGATGAAGCGACTGCCAACATTGATACAGAGACGGAAAGTCTCATTCAATCGGCCCTCGAGGTTCTAAAAAAAGGTCGTACAACATTCATTATTGCTCACCGTCTCTCTACCATCCGAAGTGCAGATCAAATCCTGGTGTTGCATCGTGGAGAGATTGTCGAACGTGGCAGTCATGACGAACTCATGGCGATTGGGGGACGCTACTTCCAGTTGTATCAACTGCAGCAAGGGAACACTTTACCGTCCCCGACAGTGTCCGAACGTGTAGAGGTCTCCTCACTAAAACAGGGCCAGTCCATATCTGCTGGAGTTTAACGGTACCGATTCATCTCAATAAATAACAACAAAGAACCACACTCCGAATCGTTGGAGTGTGGTTCTTTGTTGTTATAGTGTTTTTCTATGATTTATCGGAACGAGTAGGAGTAAAGTCCTTTTCCAGCCCAAGTGTTCGGTACAACTCTCGAGAATATCCTTGAAGCTTCCGTTCCAACGCTTGCGCCTGATCTTTAAACTTCGTCAGTTCTCGAATCATACGAGATCGACCCGCTGGACTAAAGGTTTCATGTATTCGCTCCTTGAAATAATCATGGACAATATAATTTCGTTGTTTCCATACTTCTTTCAATTGCATCGTTTCCTCTTCCGAGAACGGAAAATAATGCTGAATTTCCTGTACTAATTGGCCTAGCGAACTGCTTAACTTACGTTGATAAAGTTCGGTGAAGTCTTCTTCTGATGGAATCTTGCCTTGAGATAGCTTCATGAGCATCAATAAGTTAGCCAGTTGTTGCTCCAAAGCTTGCGAATAGTATACAGCAAGTCCAAAATATGCGAATACATCCTTAGAATGATCACTATCGAGCAGTTTTTCTTTTCCCATGCTTCCGCTCCATTCACTATCAACACACTCAACATGTGCAAGATGATATGCTTTGTTACTCCTTATGTTAAAGGAATACGCGGAATCAATCAATATATGATTCAAATTCATTCACAATAAATAAGTAGTTGTTACTATTTACATACGATTAGGGGTATGAAGACCGAGGATGTTCATCGTTCTTTGTAATGATTCCCCTGTTAATCGTGTTAATGTTACCCGCACTCCTCTTAGTTGTACTTCTTCACTTAGTATTCTTTCCTGGCTATAGAAATGATTGAAGGCCTGTGCCACATCTAATACATATCTGGCTAATACAGAAGGTTCATTATTCTGAATCCCTCTTTTCAACTGCTCATTGAAACGGTTCAGAAGTTTAAGCAGGATCCATCCGGACTCCCCTAATGTTTCAGCATACATCACTTCCTGAATATCCATATGATTAGCCTTGCGTTCTTGATCTAATAAAAGGCTCTTAGCTAGAATACTTTGGGTTCTCGTATACGTATATTGTAGATAAGGTCCTGTCTCCCCTTCGAAATTTAGCGCATCTTCCAAAGAAAAGTCCACCTCGTTAACTCTATTATTCTTCAGATCGCCAAATATTATTGCCCCAATCCCTACATCCTTGGCCACCTGGTATTTATCTTGTAGGTCTGGGTTCTTATCTTCAATGACCTGTAATGCTCTAGCAACGGCTTCATCCAGTACCTCTTCAAGATACACGATTTTCCCACGACGAGTGGACATCTTCTTGCCTTCAAATTTCATCAAGCCAAAGTGAACATGAGTACAGTCTTTCACCCACTCTGCCCCCATTTTATCCAGTACGGCAAACACTTGTTGAAAATGAAGCTTTTGCTCTCCACCAACAACATATAAAATCTGTTCAGCTTTCAAAACGTTATGACGATAGAATGCCGTCGCTAGATCTCTTGTTGGATAAATCGTCGTGCCATCCGATTTCATGATTAAACATGGAGGCATCCCGATATCTTCCAAACGGACAACCTTTGCACCTTCGCTTTCTTCCAACAAACCTTTGTCATCTAATTCTTGAACAACCTTACTCATCTTATCGTTATAGAAACTCTCCCCGAGAACATAATCGAAGGTCACGTCCAGTCTTTCATACATTCTGTTAAATTCCTCCATGCTGACTTCTACGAAATATCTCCATAATCTAAGAGCTTCTTCATCCCCAGATTCCAGCAACCGGAACCAATTTCTTGCTTCAGGTTCCAAGGTTGCGTCGTGCTCAGCTTCTTCATGAAAAAGAACATATAACCGTAACGATTCTTGAATAGGGTTCTCCTTCAAAGCTTTATCATTACCCCATCGCTTATAGGCCGTGATTTGTTTCCCGAATTGCGTTCCCCAATCTCCTAGATGATTAACACTGATCGGTTCAAAGCCAGCCGTTTGATACATTTTGTACAATGCTGCACCAATCATGGTTGATCTCAAGTGACCTATACCAAAGGGCTTAGCGATATTAGGAGAAGACATATCAATAATGACTTTTTTTCCCTGACCTATGTCCGATTGACCGAAATTGAACTGCTGCAATGCTTCTAACAACTTGACGGTATAATGATTCCGATCAAAATATAAATTAACGTAAGGTCCAACAGCTTCAGCCTTAACCCCTTGCATATCAATAAGATTTGCTACATTTACTGCAATTTCCTGAGGGGATTTTCTGTACTCCTTAGCTAACATATAACATGGAAAAGCCATATCACCCATGGCGGCTGACGGTGGTAATTCAAACAATGCTCCTATTTCTTCTGCTGATAAGTTTACGTGTGGCTGTATGGCTTCTAATGCCCATTCCTTTAACATGATTAACCATCCTCCTGCTATCTTTTTTTAATTTTGAATATCAAAAAAGCCCTCGTCTCTAATAAATAAGAGGCGAGAGCTATAGTTCCCGTGGTACCACTCTAGTTGAACCCTCGCGCAGAGGATGTAATCCTCCCTGAGTTGTTCCGCTTGATGATCTCTAACGTAGATCAACCGGACTATTCTACTGATGTGATCAAATAAATGATCTACGACGTTGGAATAGCCATCTCCCGAGTGCGCTTCATGAGGGACCTACATACCGGCTTTCACCACTTCCGGTTCGCTGCAAATTAGGTTGCTCCCATTACTCTCCCGTTCAAAGACGTTCAATTTAGAACAGTATACATGCGTCAGCCTTAAAGATGCAATAGCCTTAAACACAATTCAATAATTTATCAAATCATGTCACAAGGCTGTTAGCCTCTCTTCTCTAAATCAATCAGGGCATTCCTCAATTCAGATTGAGAGAAATGTTCGCCTATAAATACGACAACATCTGGGACGATACCCTGAGGGTTAATCTTCAAGAAATCCGATTCTCTGAATGCATATTGGAATAAGAATCGTGCCGAGGTATCACTAAATGTCATAATCCCCTTAGCACGATACACTTCACGAGGTAATTTAGCTATCAGATCCTCAAAGGCTTGACTATCAATTGGACCTTCAAAGTAATGAGTATACACCATTACATGATCATGAGAGCTATTCATATGATCATGATCGGTGTGACTGTGCTCATGTGTATGGTTAATCTCTTGGCCATCTACATGGTCATGATTACACTTGTCTTGATGTTCTTGTTCATGATCCGCTTCACAGTTGCTTATTTTTTTCCATTGTCCAGGAGTAATATCATTTCCAAATAAAGGTATCCAATCAACATCACAACGTACGGCTGGGATAATCGGCGCGAATTCGTTCCATCGCGATATAACCTTATGTAAATTCTCTTGATCTATTTCACTAATACGGTCCGTTTTATTCAGGATAAGATAGGATGCACAACGGATCTGCTCCTGCATCAATCGATAGGTTTTACCCTTTTGATTATCATACAGTTCTAATAGATGACACGCATCCACGACGGTAATAACACTCTTCAAATCAATCTTCATATATAATGCCGCTTCCGTCACACCGTCCAGTATTTCCATGGGGTTCGCAATACCTGTCGCTTCAATAACAATAACATCTGGTGATTCTTTCTTGATTAGATTAGAAATCTCTAGACTAAGATCACCACGACTCGTACAGCAGATGCATCCGTTGAGCATTTCAGTCATGGGGACTGTCTCCTCAATAAGCGCGCCTTCCAAGTTCACGTCACCAATCTCATTCATAATAACAGCCGGCCGAAGTCCCTGTTCCTGCCAGTATGACACCATTCGTTGTAACAGCGTCGTTTTCCCGCTTCCTAGAAATCCTGATAATATATATATTGGTGTCACACGATCTGTTACTTGATTCATGTTCATTGTGTTTCTCCTCCATATGCTTCTATCTTTGTTAGCCGAGTTTACTATATAGAATGAACTAAAGACAAGTTTAAACTATAGTTCATTTTATATATATATATATTATTCCCCCAATACAAGAGGTGCATGATTTTCGGATCAATACTACCACTTGTGCCTTAAAACAATCTGGAATGACCGCTACGTTTATAAAGGCGACGGATTGTTCTTACGATCGCTGTTGCATGGGAATACCGGAAGACTTATGCTTATATACAAGAAAATACATGAGCATCTAAGGAGTGAAAGAACGAATGAATTCGGTAGAACAACACCGTAGTGAAGGACCTGATACAGTATCCTGCATGATCATTACTGTATCAGATACACGTAACAAAAACACAGACACAAGTGGTCAATTAATGATATCTCTCTTGCAAGAGGCAGGGTACTCCATCACAAACTATGTTATTGTCAAAGATGATTACGACGGTGTAAGAGAATTAATCTATGGAGCAGCTTCAAATAAAGACATTCAAGCTGTCCTGTTGACAGGCGGAACAGGTATTTCCCCTCGGGATACAACCTATGAAGCTGTATCCTCCATTTTAGATCGTGAATTACCTGGATTTGGGGAGATATTCCGATTTCTGAGTTTCACTGAAGATATTGGTTCCGCTGCAATCATGAGTAGAGCTACTGCCGGAACCGTGGGAACCACAGCTGTGTTCTCAATGCCAGGATCCAAAGGCGCTGTCAAATTGGCTCTTGAACGCATTATCATACCAGAGCTTCGTCATGTTATAAGAGAAATTCATAAAAAGTCGTAAACTTCCGCCGTAATCCCCATGTAAAAAAGCAGATATCTACTGTGCAGAACAGCGATATCTGCTTTTTATTTCCCCCCCGATTGGTCTCTATAAGTCTCTAATGATCTCTATTCATTTCTTTTCTAACTTCATTTGGTAATTCCAGAGAGATCTTCCCTTCGCTCTGATCAACATCACCACCAACCCTATGCTTAGAACCTATCATGGTAATGATGCCCTTAAGGTCGATTTGACCGCTTTCTTCCGAATGGCTATCTCCCCATCCTCCTGTAACATAATAGAGGAACTCTTTATTTATTTTGGAAGTTATCCCCTTCTGTAACGTAAACTTTTGATCTAAAAATTGTTGTAACGGATCTCCTTTTTGAAGATGCGCTTGCCATGTCACAATCGGAAAATCATCTTGAAACTCATATAACGACACTGTATCCCCTTGAAGAACATAAAATCGAAGTGCCTCTCCCTGTGGGAAAACAAACGTATTACCAAAATATTCTCCTTCGTTAGTAACCTCCAACGGCTTATTCTGATAATGAACATTGGAAGAATTTATCATATTCTTAGCTAACGTTCGTGCGTCCTTCAGTGATCCTTCATAGAGAGTCATGCGCTCTTTAACGCTTAGTGGAGATTTAATAGTAATCGACTTACCATCCCAATCTACTATGTATCCATACTGCTGAGACAAGAAACGTAAAGGAACATATATGCGATTATTTTCTTTTTGCACAGATACATCTAAATCTATTATCGCTGATTGATTAGGTTTCCCCTCACTGGACACGGTTTTTTTACCCAATGTTAATATGACGCTTTCAGACCATTTACGTATAGTTACGGTGTTCATTTTCTGATCCCACGAAACCTTAGCACCTAAAGATTCTGCAACAACGCGAATAGGCACAAGAACACGTCCCTGTTCAAGGATCGGAGCTACAACACTTTGAATCTCTTTATCTTCTACGAATATTGATATTGGCTTGGCAGCATTTGCGATTGAGCCAACGCTTAGCATGCTTAGCATTACCAATGTAGATATCATCTTTTTCATGAAGTACCTCCCCCCATCTCTATCCTATAAACGTATATTACCCCTATAATGTTCCACTTCAATCAAAAAAACAGCACGTACAACTGTCACCAGTTCACACACTGTTATATATTGTTCAGCAATCTTTCGTCTCTTCGTACTAATCTAGCATTCACCATCCATTCCTAATCAAGCTTCACCACGGTTCGTCCAACCGCTCCACCCTGTAAAATGGTCTCTAACACGTTAGGTAATTCATGTAAGGATACCTCTGTTATGCCTTGCTTTAACATCTTAACAGGCTTCCAATCTGCACCTAATTTACTCCATAATGCCTGTCTTCGTTCCATCGGACAATAAACAGAATCAATACCTAACAATTGGACGCCCCGAAGTATAAATGGATATACCGTACTCTGGAAATCGCCTCCTCCAGTTAGTCCAGATAGTGCTACACTCCCACCGTACTGAATACTCTTTAAAAGTCCGTTTAGGTTAGACCCACCGACAGGATCGATAATTGCTGCCCAACGTTCTTTTGCTAGAATACCTTTAGTAGGTGCGATAATATCTTCTCGACTAACAACAGAGGAGGCGCCCAGTTCATGTAACCAATCTTTCTTAAGGTCGCTTTTACCCGTACTTGCAACGACTTCATATCCAAGCTGAGCTAAAATATTGATTGCGATACTACCCACACCACCGGTTGCTCCTGTCACTAACACAGGTCCACGCTCTGGTGAAAGTCCATTTAGAATTAAACTCTCCACGGACAATGCCGCCGTAAAACCTGCCGTACCGATACCCATAGCCTCTTTGAAATTAAGTCCATCGGGAATAGACACTAACCAATCACCACTCAGCCTCACGTAGCGACTATAACCTCCGAAATGAGATACGCCAAGTCCATATCCAGTACACAAGACAGCATCTCCTATTTCAAAGCGAGGATGACTAGATTCTACAACCGTTCCTGCCATGTCTATTCCCGGAATAAACGGATACGAACAAACGATTCTTCCTTCTGGTGAATTCGCTAACCCATCCTTGTAATTCACCCCGGAATAACGTACCTCAACGAGGACATCTCCCTCTGGTAACTGTTCTATATTTAAAGTTTCAACACCACTACGAAATCCTTGTTCATCTTTACGAATGATAAATGCTTCAAAATTGTTCATTTAAGATCACCATTCCCTTTCTTAACTAGCTTAAATACTAATTATATTACTTATTTCTTATTATACCTAAATCATCATTAGAAAAAGAAGGCCTCCCACCTTCACTAAGGAGAGAAACCTTCTTCATTTCTAAATTGGCTTACAAATATGGATTCTCATGTTTGGCTTTTAATACATTCCAACGTCGATTTACCTCACCTTGGAAGTTCTCATAGACCGCTTCATTCTCTGGTTTAAGTAAATGACGTGTTTTGCCCATCCATTTCAACCATTCACGTAACTCAACCTTCTTGTTCTTATCTTCAGGATTATATGTGATAGTAGTACATCCATGTTCCACTTCATAGAGTGGAAAGAAACAAGAATCTACCGCTTCATTCACAATTTGAGTTCCCTCATTATCATTAGATAACCAATTCAACGGACAAGCAATAAGAATCTTCCCGTATACTAATCCTTCATTCTGAGCATAGTATTGAGCTTTGGCTGCTTTCTTCACCAAATCTTGTGCAAAGGCTTCCGAACCGGTAAATACATAAGAAATATTAGTTGCTGCCATAATTTGAGCCGTATCCTTATGATGGGTCGTCTTTCCTTGTTGTTCTTTCCCGATATTCGATGTAGAAGTGCGATTTCCGATAGGCGTTGAATAGGATTGTTGAGCTCCGGTGTTCATATATCCCTCATTATCATATTCAATAATGATCATCTTATGATTCCGAAGAGCTGCCCCAATGGCAGGACCCATCCCAATATCCATTCCACCATCACCAGTTACCATTACGAACGTGAAGTCATCTTGCAGACCTAAGTGATCCAGTTCTCCCCGACGTTTCCGCTCTAAGAACATTTCTACAACACCTGATAGTGTAGCAGCCCCATTTTGGAATAGATTATGGATGTAGGTAGCTTTATGAGAAGAATAAGGAAATCCTGTCGTCACGACCATGGCGCACCCTGTATGGTACAGAGCAATAATATCCCCTTCAATACCTTTGAAGAACGTCTCCAGTCCTGAGAATATACCGCAACCAGGACAAGCACCATGTCCAGGAGATAATCGCTTAGGTTTCTTCGTAAGTGAACGTAGTGGAGGAATGCGTACACTTAACTTACCTGTCACTTCATCCTTCTTAACTGTAATCAGACCTGTCTTTAAGTCTTCAAACTTCATGGGCTTAAGAACACGCTTAGGTGCCTTATCTGCTTCTCCCGCGGTATGACCATAATAATCGAAAGGTATTTCAACCTTCCCCTTCGCTACCGCCTCAATCGCAAGCTCGAATAAATGATGACCATCCTCAGCGTAGAATTCCTTTCCCCCGAGTCCATAAATCCGACTTATCACTTGGGTAGAAGTATTCCCATATGTGAATAAAGCAGCTTTAATCTCATTAACCATATTTCCACCATGCGCTCCATAAGAATCGGCTCGATCCCCAACCGTTATAGCTTTGACATGTTGAAGTGCCTCTGCTATTTGTTTCTGTGGAAAAGGTCGGATCATATTAGGAGCGATTGAACCCGCTTTAATTCCTTGACTACGAAGTTTATCTACCACATCTTTGATGATCTCAGACGCTGAGTTCATGAGGAATACAGCAACTTCTGCATCCTCCATACAGTACATGTCAAGCATTTCATAATGTCGACCTGTTAGTTGTTTATATTCGTTTGATATAACTTCAAACACATCTCCTGCATTATACATCGCTTGTGACTGCTGGTATTTGTTATTAATATAATCCGGTTCATTCATATATGGGCCGACCGTTATCGGATTCTCTCTGTCTAACGTATTAGGGAACCCTTCTGGCGGCTTTTCACCCACGAACTTATGAACGTCCTCACGATGGGCAAAAGCTTGTACACGGCGCTTCTGATGCGATGTAAAGTACCCATCTGAAGCCACCATTACAGGAAGTCGTACATCAGGATGCTCAGCGAGCTTCAGTGCAATTAAGTTCATGTCATAGACAGATTGGGGATCACGACACATCAAGATCGGCCAACCTGTGTTTAATGCGAAATACAAGTCAGAGTGATCTCCATGAATATTGAGAGGGCCTGAAATAGATCGACATACAAGATTCAATACCATCGGGAAACGAGTTCCAGACTGTACTGGCATCTGTTCTAGCATAAACATATAACCATTGGCACTCGTTGCATTAAATACGCGTCCGCCCGCAGTAGAAGCCCCATAACATATCCCTGCCGAACTATGTTCCCCGTCTGACGGGATCAACTTTATATCATGTTGTCCACTTGCCTTCATGAGATCCAAATATTGTGCCACCTCGGTTGAGGGGGAGATTGGAAAATAACCCATGACATGATAATTAATCTGATGTGCAGCATACGCAGCCATTTCATTCCCTGATTCATATACAGTTAACTGCTCTACAAGTTCTTTTTCATAATTAACAGGCACTAACGTATCCCACCTTTCACCATTGTTCTATACTAAATCAAAGACATGTTTAACGGTTTGTTCATCTGCTGCACCCTCAACTTCAAGAACTTTAGAAAGAGCATCTGTCGGACAAGCTTCTATACACTTCAGACAACCTTTACAATACTGGAAGTCAATCCCTTTCAAGAACATTTGCGGTCTTCCTTTTTTATCTGGTTGTTCTTCCCACACAAAACAAAAATCAGGGCATACGGTGTCACATTGAGCACAATGGATACAATCATCCAATACAAAATGAGGCATCATACCCGATCGCGAAATACTGAGATCCTTCAAGAAGCTATTACCAGGATTCGTAATGACCCCACCAATCGATTGTGTCTCATAGCCAAGCACTGGTGTATCTGCACGTATGAATTCTGGCATCGACAATCCATCCATTAAAGGGAATTCCTGTATCGTAACTTCGTTATAACCCCGTTCGAAAGTGTTTATTGCAGAAGTAACACTTTGCGGATATTTGGTTCCAAGTGATTTGCGAATGACATCTTTCATGGTATCTGGATCTAGAAAAGAGCATAATCGGAACATAGCACCTATCATCGCCATATTGACTCGATTTTTCTCAGCCAAAGCAATCCCGGTCGCATCAATAACAGCGATTGTACCTCCGAGCATATTCATAACACTCTTTAATTGTTCAGGTGACTTCTGAGAGTTAATCAGGACTATACTGTCTGCATAAATTCCACTGACTACGTTTACTGTCTTCGCCAGAGCTTCATGAAAAATACTAACAACATGCGGACGTTCTACTGGAGATGTGTCACGAATGGGTGTATTTAAATCGCAAAAACGAATGTGCGCTTTAACAGGGGAACCCTTCTTCTCAGAACCATAAGATGAGAAACTTACCCCATTCAGACCGGCTCCTTCAACACCAGCTTCTGCTAGCATTTTACCAGCAAGATTTGCCCCAAGACCTCCAATTGACTCTAATCGAATTTCAAAGAAACCCAGTTCATTCACTTTTGGCAGATGTACCACCGACATAACCCCTCTCAGGATATTTTTCTATAATTGTAGATGTTTTCATTTAACGAAATATCACAAATTTTAGATATGATAATAATCATACGTCTCCTTGATAAGACGCTTGCGCGATACCCACGCTGTGTTAAATGTCGAACCCACAACCAATTTGCCAAATCCTGCGCTTTCCCGAGAAATAATTCTAGCGTTTGAAGCACTTCTGAGATCAAGTAAACACAAAAAAACACGTCAATGATCCCTTCGGATCTTTGACGTGTTTAGGTTATAACTTATATGTCCTTTTCCTGCATATATTCAGCCATCATGGATTTCTTTAGCTCCCATACTTTCTCGCTAATATTCGTCCGATATATCTCCGGATTCAGCTTGCGAAGATATTGTGGCCAGAAGAGACTTAGCTGTTCTTTATGATAGACACGAATCACATCCAGAGTGGGCAGTTCATATACTTGAACGCCCTCCACAAAGATAGGCTCTAGCATAGAAATGGCTTCATAGTTCCGAATCGTCTTTTGTAAATACGAATGCTGCGGGTTGAACAATTTAATAGGTCCGCTTTCACGTGGTTGTTCCTCATCAGGGAAACAAATATAATCTGCCAATGCTTTGCCACTGGTACGATCAATAATGCGAAATACATCTTTCTTCCCTGGCGTGGATACTTTCTCGGGATTAGCAGAGATTTTGATGGTTGGTTTCATCTCACCATCCATTTCCCGCTCTACGAGCTTGTATACACCACCTAACGACGGTTGATCAGCCGCAGTAATAAGCTGTGTTCCAACTCCCCACGTATCAATCCGTGCTCCCTGTGCCTTTAGATTGAGGATGGTATTCTCATCTAGATCGTTCGATGCCACAATTTTAACGTTGGGTAAACCTGCTTCATCCAACATTTTACGAGATTCAATAGAAAGATAAGCCAAGTCCCCACTATCTAAGCGAATGGCAGCTAATTCCTTGCCAATAGACGTTAGATATTTCGCAGTCTGAATAGCGTGAGGAACACCGCTATTGAGTGTATCATACGTATCTACTAGTAATGACACTTGATCCGGAAGTACCTTCGCGTAGGCATCAAAAGATTCCTGTTCACTTTTAAAACTCTGCACCCATGAATGTGCGTGAGTACCTTTAGTAGGGATACCAAATTTCTTGCCAGCTAACATATTAGACGATGCATGGAATCCCGCTACATAAGCTGCACGAGCTCCCCATACTGCAGCATCCGCCTCTTGTGCACGACGTGTACCGAATTCCAGTAACATGTCTTGACCTGCAACCTGTTTAATTCGTGATGCTTTGGTCGCAATGAGTGTCTGAAAGTTCATGAAATTAAGGACAGCCGTCTCCACTAGTTGTGCTTCCATCATCCTAGCTTCTACCCGGATCAATGGTTCATCTGGGAATACTAATGCCCCTTCTTTCATGGCATGAATCGTTCCTTGGAAACGAAATTGACGTAATTCTTCTAGAAAGCCAAGATCATAATTCTCTTCTTGCTCTGAGAGATATTGAATATCCTCTTCTGTAAATCGAAGATTGGAAATATATTTAACAATACGCTCCAGTCCTGCAAACACTGCATACCCATTACCGAAGGGAAGCTTTCGGAAATAGGCTTCAAAAACCGCCTTACGTTCATGTGTCCCTAAGTGCCAGTGTGCATACATCATGTTAATCTGATATTTATCGGTATGTAGCGCAAGATCTTCTTCTGTTTGCATGACGTTCCCCCTATTATTCCGCTGTTCGTTGTTGTATTAGGTGACAAAAAGTAGGGATCAATTTAAACTTCTTATTACCTGAGCACCTAGACTCCCTGCGAAATGTTGTAATGCCCATTCATGCCCTCCATGATTAAAGCTAGCCACAGCGTCCTCAAACACCGTGATACCATATCCCTTGTTGTATGCATCTACTGCCGTATGAAGCACACAAATATCCGTACACACGCCTATTAAATGGACTTCAGTTATACTTCGTTCCTTTAGCAGAATGTCCAGATTCGTCCCACAAAAAGCACTGTATCTTGTCTTATCCATCCAATAAATAGCATCCTGATTTCTATGATAGACATCATCCAAATCACCGTATAATTCCCTTCCTCGCGTAGCCCGGATATTATGTGGTGGGAATAAAGTCATCTCTGGGTGATAAGGATCATTTACCTCATGAAGATCGACTGCCATGATGACAAAGTCACCTTGATCTACATACTTCTGAGTGATAGACGCAACAGTCTCTTGAATGTCCAGTGCAGGCTGTCCCACGGGGAGACTGCCATCCACGAAATCATTGGTAAAATCAATGACGATTAGTGCTTTCATCATCCCACTCCTCAATTAACAAATTATTAAGTGAAATTAAGGTTAGCTCAAGTATAAATCGATAATAAAGGTATTTCGTCTGTAAACATATATAATTGAGCGGAACGTTGTGAATATTGATTGGAGCTAAGCTTCTTCCCCATCTCATCTCTCACTTCTTCCAGGATTCCCTGTCTACTGCGTGTAGATGTGATTTTACGGATGAAGTTTGGTTCCTTGAACTCTGGCACAACGGTCTGAATGACTTGATATAATTCACTTAGTGTAAAATGCTTCGGCAGAAACTGTTTGGCGATTGTGGTCTGCAACATCTTCTGTTGTATCCTAACATAAGCGTCACGGATAATCTCACGATGATCGAATGCTAGTTCTAATTGATTTAGTGCTTCATGAATTCCAAACAGACCAACTTCCTCTGCATCATCCGCAGCTTGTCGTTGTTCCAACATCCATTCTTCCACGAGCGCGAAGAACGCATTACTGATAATCCATCCACGAGGATCTCTACCCGGTTTGCTGTAGACACCTAAATATTCTAGATGACCTCCGTCCACGCCCGTTTCTTCCTTCAATTCTCTCTTGGCAGCATCATAAATGGATTCACTCTCCTGGCAAAAACCCCCAGGTAATGCCCACATACCTGCATATGGCCAAGACTTCCGGCGGATCAACATCACCTTAAGCTCACGGATGGGCAATGTTTTAGTAACCGTCTTACGTTCCCGTTTCGTCAGGGTCAACATCACAATGTCGGCTGGTACACCATCAGGCGTGCGATATTTCTTAGCATTATAAGTTTTTTGTTCATTCTCTTCTTCATTCATTATCATCATCACCACATAACATTCTATTTGATATTTTCATTATGATCTATTAAATATTTTTGTCAAGTGTATTCCGCTATTCTTCCGTAATTATATTATTTCTTATTTACCACTCGGAAGCTAGCCGTTGATATGCAACCTAGTGTTCCCTCACTGTCATGAATACGAGCTTCTGTCGTTAGACTCCGTCCCGCTTCATGGATAACTATCGCAGTCACCGTTAGTCTTCCTTGTCTCATTGGTGATACAAAATGTACATTCATATTTGTCGTTACACACGCGTCCACGTTTTTAGCCGCAGTAGCAACCATTCCCATGGCCTGATCCATCAGTGAAGTTAGAACTCCTCCATGAACTATGCCTAGCGAATTGGTGTGATGCTCTCTTGCATCCAATGCGATTTTCACTTCTTGTCCATTACCCGAGATAAATTCGCATCCTAGAAATCCCCAAAAGGTATCCTGACCTTTGGAGATCATGCTGTCTAAACCTTTCATTATGTGATTCCTCCTATGTGTATCTTCTTCCTATTTTTTCAAACCTGTCGTTATATTATTCTTTTGCGTAATTCGTATTCCACAGGACACGAGAAGAAACGGCATACCCATCCTGTATTGGACGGTATCCGTTTCACCCAAGAACTATATAATTGATGTGCTATGCCGACACATTTGCCTACCCTCTATCTCAGTAAAAAGGAACGGATACTTATCCGCAACCTTGTTCGCCATTAACCACAATTGGATGGGGGAGAATCTGTTCCCACTTCTACATTTACCTTTTCGGATACCGTATCTCGAATCACAGAAATCACGAGTTGTAACAGATAGTTAATGTCACTTTGGCTCTGCTGGAATTCAACCACAACGGGTATACCGTCGATCTCGTCTTGTAAGACTTCAATCTCTGCTTCAATCTTCTCAACCATATCTTTATTTCTAAAAGATTCGAAAGCGACGATCTCTTTTTGCTTCTTCTTAATAACGGTGATCAGATCTTGGACACGCTCATGGTTGCGAATCTTTTCTTCCGCTTGTTGAAATTGTTGTACTTCCTCACTACTAGATATCAAGTCTGCTAATTCTTTCGCTTTAGCCATAACGTCTTCTTGGATAACCAAATCCCGCGTATCATATGACATCATTTCATATTTATTCAATTGCCCTTGGCCTTGCGTCACATTGATCACCCCTTATCTTATGAATTCACAGCTACAGATTCTGTTACAATCTCGCCTTTAATATACCATGTCTTAACTTCATTAATTTCAACATTTACTAACATACCAACTAGATCTTTACTTCCTTCAAAATGCACGAGTTTATTGCTCCGTGTTCTACCGGCTAGAACCGCCTCATTGTTCTTACTTTCTCCTTCAACTAGCACTTCCACAATCTTTCCTTGCATCTTCTCATTATTCATCCGACTGTTTTCTTCAATTGCTTTATTAAGGCGCTGTAAGCGTTCCTTCTTCACTTCCATTGGAACATTATCCTCCATGATTGCTGCAGGCGTTCCTTCGCGCGGAGAGTAAATAAAGGTATAAGCTGAATCGTAACCTATTGCATTTACCAAAGTGATTGTATCTTCAAACTGTTCATCCGTTTCTCCAGGGAAACCTACAATAATATCGGTCGTTAACCCTACATTCGGGATTGCTGCTTTTATCTTATAGGCTAATTCCATATATCGATCGCGTGAATATTTACGACTCATTTTCTTAAGAACTTCTGTACTTCCCGATTGAACAGGTAAATGAACATGCTCTACCAGATTGCCACCCTTAGCCAGAACACTTATCAACTGGTCATCGAAATCTCTTGGATGTGACGTTGTGAAGCGAACACGTGGAATATCAATAAGACGCATGTCATCCATTAAATCGCCGAAGCTGTATGTGATATCTGTGAAGTCCTTACCATACGCATTCACATTCTGCCCAAGCAACGTAACTTCTTTGAATCCTTGACGAGCCAGATCTCTAACCTCGGCAATAACATCTTCTGGACGACGACTTCGTTCTTTTCCGCGGGTGAAGGGAACAATGCAATATGTACAGAACTTATCACAACCGTACATAATGTTTACCCATGCTTTCATACCTTCGCGTTTCTTCGGAAGGTTCTCAATAATGTCGCCTTCTTTAGACCATACGTCAACAACTAACTCTTTACTGAATAACGCTTCCTTGATTAAGAACGGCAATCTGTGAATATTATGTGTTCCGAAGATAATGTCGACGAAACCATGCTTTTGCAGAATACGATTGACCACATTCTCTTCTTGAGCCATACATCCACACACACCGAGCAAGAGATCTGGCTTCTCCGTCTTCAGATGCATCAGATGTCCTAATTCACCGAATACTTTATCCTCAGCATTCTCCCGAATAGCACATGTGTTAAGTAGAATAATATCGGCTACTTTACGGTCTTCCGTACTACGATACCCCATCTGTTCTAATAGCCCTTTAATTGTCTCCGTATCGTGCTCATTCATCTGGCACCCAAAGGTATAGATGATATAGTGTTTCCCTTCTCCTATGCCCCTCAGTTCGTCTGGGACGGCATTCCCGTACAACACCTGAACATCTTCTTTACCCCGTTGCTTTTCCTGTCTATGATTAGGCTCCGACATAATATTGATTTCGCGGCCCTTAATCCGAATTCTCTTACCAAATTCGTCTTCTGATAAAACCTTAGCATCTGAGAAATCGAAATATTTGGAGTAATCCTTCGAACCCTTTCCAGATTTTAAGTCCGGTGAGTTTTGATTATCCTTAGTCAATAATTTCACGTCCTTTATAGGTTCAACACCTCAATCAGTGCATCGCCTTTATATATATTACAAATCATTTTTTCACTTAGCAATTTTAAATTATACCATAACAAACTTATAAAGCGTAAAACAAAAACCCTCCTTCGTGTTAAAAAAAAGGAAAGTTTTTAGAAATTCATTATAAATCGTTCCCTAATCATTTAATGATATGGGTTCGAGAATCTTTACGTCGACAGCTTCCTTCACAGACGGATTAGCGCGCAATTGGCATTCTCGGAATGCATAATGTTTGCACCCTAGGCAATGAGATTTATTTAATTTCGTCAATGAATGGCTGATCGCCTCTCCTGTCTGCTCAAAGAAGTTCTCAGGTCCAATAAATTCATCTAAGTGTGTATTTCGAAGTACTTGTCGAGGTTGGTTTTGAACTTCTGAGACTAAAACCGTACCACCCTGTTTAATAAAATGCTTCGTAACACTTGCAAAGTTTGCTTCACCTGTTGAGTCTAGATAAAGGACATTATTCATTTTTAATATAAGTACTTTAGGTTCGTGATAAATTTCATCCATAATAGACTTCTCGAATTGATTCGCTACTCCGAAGAATAGCGCCCCCTCAACCGTATAGATACTGATAAAAGGGCAATCGTGCTCATCATTCACGATATGTGCAGCTACCTTATCATTTTTTGAATGGTCAGGCAACACTTTGGAAACAACCAACAATTCACTCATATGTTTAATAAATACTATTGCTGACAAGATTAATCCAACTTCTACGGCCATGGTAAGGTCTGCAAATACTGTAAGGATAAATGTCGTGATTAGCACTAGCGCTTCCGCCGACTTTGTTTTTAATATATGCACAAACTCTTTACGCTCACTCATATTCCACGCAACAACCATTAGAATGGGCGCCATACTTGCTAACGGAATTCTAGAAGCATACGGAGCGAAAAGAACTAATACCAGTAAGACAACGACCGCGTGAATGAGCCCAGATATAGGAGAAACAGCACCATTTTTTATATTTGTTGCTGTTCTAGCAATGGCACCCGTTGCGGGGATCCCCCCAAACAATGGTGTGATCATATTAGCAATCCCTTGCCCCATAAGCTCTTTGTTACTATTATGTCTATCTCCACTCATCCCATCCGCCACTACAGCAGATAGTAGAGATTCAATACCACCTAACAGTGCAATAATCAACGCTGGTTTAATTAAATACTGTATATTATCCATCGTGAAGTTAGGAACGTGTAATCTAGGTAAATTGCTTGAAATAGTCCCATACGTAGAACCAATCGTTGCCACCTTATCCGGGAACAATATGGCTGCGACAAACGTCGAGACCAACAGTCCTACTAATGAACCCGGTATTTTAGAAAACAATTTAGGAGTTACGATGATCGTAATGAGACAAATCGCAGCGACTAGAATACTATACATATTCATTGTTCCAATATTCTTACCGACTTCCCCCATATTCAAAAAAAAGTATTCGTGCTTTTCTAGATTCTCCAATCCTAAGAAGTTGGCTAGCTGACCTCCAAAGATAGTCACAGCAATGCCCGCCGTGAAACCAATCGTAACAGGGCGGGGAATGAATTTAATGACAGCTCCAAGTTTAAATAATCCCATCAAAAATAGAAATATTCCAGCCATAAATCCAGCAATCAATAAATTCTCATACCCATATTGCATAACAATCGCAAAGATGATCGGAATAAATGCTCCCGTTGGACCCCCAATCTGGAACTTCGATCCTCCTAACAAAGAGACTAATATACCTGCAATGATCGTCGAATATAACCCGTATTCAGGTTTAACCCCTGATGCAATTGAAAACGCCATCCCCAATGGAATGGCGACAATCCCTACAATAAGACCTGAAATAATGTCCTTTTGAAACGACTTTCTATTGTATCCTAAATATCTACCACTGAATGAAAATTTCATAATTAACCCCACAATTAATATATTTGATTATTTGAATATATGTAAAATCATATATCCAAAAAAGAGCAATGTCAATTTAACATTACGCCGATAAACACTCATATTCAACCAAAAAAAGAAGCAAATCGATGTTATTCAATCGAAATGCTTCTTTTTTAAGGGATTTACTGATTTTTTATATTTTCATTTTTTATGTTTTCTAAGATAGAGATTGTGTTCACGAGATGATTATCAAAGATTTGTTTAGCTACGATCAATAAATCCTTAATCAGTGGATCCCTCAAAGAGTATATTACTGAAGTTCCATCCTTTACTCCATAAACAACGTTTTTACTTCTTAATACAGATAGTTGTTGTGAAACAGCAGATCCCTCACTACCTAATATTATCTGTAACTCATTAACGTTCTTATCACCCTCCACTAAAGCCTCGAGGATTCTGATACGTAGGGGATGTGCTAATGCCTTGAAAAAGTCGGATTTGAAATATTGTATTTCTTGATACATAACCTTCTCTCCCTAAATGTTCAATAATTTGAATATATAGATATATTATCATATTTGGTAAGCATTGATCAAAAATATTTTATATGCCGGATAGTCAATCCCTGTCGTACTTGGCTTGACTATCCGGCATATAAAAAAAGCGGGAGAAAAATCCCCCGCTGCCACAAACTTATCTATTAGCAATCCATTGATTATTTAATAACTAGTCAATAATTTCAGCCTTGTCTCCCGTTTTAGCGCCTGAAGCATTAGCTTCATCCGTATCGATATGCATGTCCAATGCGAAAGAATCAGATACACGAGCTACCACATTCTCAAGCACTAATCCACGTTCTCCACCAAGACGAACTCTCAACATTTGTTTGTCTTCAATCCCCCAATCCTTCGCATCAGAAGTATGGAAATGGATATGACGAGCAGCCACAATCACGCCTGTCTCAATCGTAACTTCTCCAGCAGGACCTTTAATCGTAACTCCTGGTGTTCCATCAATATTTCCTGATTCACGAACAGGTGCCTTAACACCGATTGCGAATGAGTCTGTACGAGAAATTTCCAATTGTGAGGCTGGACGTGCTGGTCCCAAAATTCTTACTTTATCAAATTGACCTTTAGTTCCAATCACAGCCACCGTCTCATTAGCCGCAAATTGTCCAGGCTGTGACAAGGCTTTAAACTCGGTTAGTTGATAACCTTGTCCAAATAAAACCTCAATGTGTTCTTGTGTAAGATGAATATGTCTCGCCGAAACGCCTACAGGTACAGATTTACTCATAAAAATCCACTCCTTAGTTTTCTCTAATATTCTCTATATGCCAACATCAACATCCATTATACATCCTTTTTGTTCAAAATAAAAAGGCATCCCACCATATTAGGCTACCTCTTTCGACATTATTTGAATTCTGTTACATGATTGCCATATTATTTTCTTAACAAAGCAATTTATTCAATCCTTTAATTAGGGATTGCCGATTGCCGACCTACTTGGTAGATATGTCTCTAAATAAGTTAATGCATTTCCAGACAACCAAGAGGTCACTTGGTCTTGTGAATAATACTGTAACAATACTTCAGCAAATTTCGGATACTTCCCTGGATGTTCTAAATCTTCAATCCAAGACTCAATGCCATCAAAATCCGAGCCGAACATCAGATGTTTCTCTGCACCAAGCTCACACATATGTTCGATATGAGGTATTAGATCGTGGGGGGTTATTACACTCGCTCCCTCTTTAACAAACCAAGGCACAAAGGTTAATCCAATCCTACCATCCATGGCCAGAATCGCCTGGATCTGTTCATCGCTCAAATTCCGTGCATTTGAACATACGGTATAGGCATTTGAATGAGATGCAATAAATGGCCTCTTGGTGATATCCGCTAATTCCCAAAACCCAGCTTGAGACAAGTGGGATACATCCAATAACATTCCTATATCATTACACAATGCAACAAGCTGTCTTCCTTTCTTAGTAAACCCACCATTCCTTGACTCAAGTACACCATCCGCGGCCCAATTCGCATAATTCCACGTTAGTCCTAGGAACCGTACCCCTAACTCATACACTGTCTTTACATAAACCATATTACCCTCTAACCCATCTGCACCCTCAATCGACAACATGCCCCAGGGCTTCCCATTCTTAATCTGATTCACTTCATCTTTCCAACGGAGCCATTCTACACCTTCCCCCGCAGGGATGACCCGATTACGAAAGACATCAATGCCGTTCAATATATATTCAAATCGAGGTTGCCCCCACTTCTCTAACAAATAAATAGCGAAACACTGAAGTACAACCCCACCTTGGTGTAATCGTTCATACGTGACGTCTAATCTACTATCATTCATAAAAGATATTGAAGTATTATCCGTCATTTTACTGAGCACATCACAATGGAAATCCACCACACGTCTCATGTAAGCATCAACTCCCTTAGGATTATTTATCCATGCAAGAAGAAACGTCTACACCGTCTCTTAAGGGCAGGGTAGCCGTCTCTTCGGAAATATTAGATGTAGAGTATCCAGTGAAACTTATACTTTCTTATATTTCAAAAAAACCTGCTACCTTAGTCAAAGATTAAACTTCACCACATGGGTAAGTTCAACCTTTTGTGAAAGTAAACAGGTATACAACATATGAATAAAGCGTGTCATCTAGGCTCTACAATTAATTTAATCGCCGTACGGTCTTCCCCATCAATCACAATATCCGTAAAAGCTGGAATACAGATTAAATCGACTCCACTAGGTGCTACAAATCCCCGGGCGATAGCTACTGCTTTTACTGCTTGGTTCAAAGCACCGGCTCCAATCGCTTGCAATTCAGCAACACCACGTTCTCGCAGAACACCAGCAAGCGCACCCGCAACCGAATTAGGATTGGACTTAGCTGAAACTTTTAATACATCCATAGGTTGATCCTCCCCTGGGAATGATGATGATGGTTCACATCCACATACTAGATGTTATTCCGAAGAGGAGAAAAAATACCTTCTTTTTGTTATTCCATAATCCATTCGTCTTCTTCTAAGCGAATTTTCTCTATTTTTGTAGCTTTACCAGTAGCCTCATCGATTTGAACAAATACACCATGGAAGTGCCATTTCCCTGTATCTACAACGAACCGTACCGGTAATTGGGTCTCAAACTTGCGAATGACAGCCTCTCTTTCCATTCCTAGAGCACCGTCCCTTGGTCCAACCATACCTGCATCCGTTAAATATGCCGTACCATTTGGCAAGATTCGATCATCATTACTCTGAACATGTGTGTGGGTTCCCACGACAAGAGATACTCGTCCATCTAAATGCCAACCCATACATATTTTCTCGGAAGTCGCCTCTGCATGGAAATCAACCAAGATGCACTTATACTTCTTACGCAATTCTTCGATAATTTCATCACTTTTACGAAACGGACAATCACTCGGAGGAAGAAAAGTACGCCCTTGTAAATTAACGATCGCAAGCTCTTTACCATTCGCTTTAATAACTGTATGCCCAAGTCCAGGAGTCCCTGGTGGAAAGTTAGCCGGGCGAATCATTCTTGGTTCGTCATCTATAAATTCAAATATATCCTTATTATCCCACGTATGGTTACCCATGGTAATTCCATGAACACCCCAATTATAGAAATCATTCGCTATGGACTCTGTAATTCCTCGACCAGCAGCTGAATTTTCACCATTTGCAATTATGATGTGTGGGTTATATTTCGATTTCAAGACGGGCAAAATAGCTTTAAGTGCTTTTCTTCCAACTTCTCCAACAATATCTCCAATAAATAAAACGTTAATATCTGTTCTCCTCCTTAAATATAAACAATATGAAAAGTGGCCCCAATGTGGCCACTTTTCATATTTACCATTATTTAGCGTACTCAACCGCACGAGTTTCCCGAATGACCGTTACTTTAATATGTCCTGGATAATCCAGCTCATTCTCGATCATCTTCGTAATGTCACGTGCTAGACGGAACGATTCGACATCATCAATCTTCTCAGGATGTACCATTACACGAACTTCACGTCCTGCTTGGATGGCAAAGGATTTCTCCACGCCTTCAAATGATTCAGCGATCGCTTCCAACTTCTCAAGACGCTTAATGTAAGTCTCCAATGTCTCTCTTCGTGCTCCTGGTCTAGCAGCTGACAAAGCATCTGCTGCGCCAACCAACATAGCAATGACCGAAGTTGCTTCGACATCTCCATGATGAGAAGCAATACTATTAAGAACTACTGGATGTTCCTTGTATTTCTTCGCTAGTTCCACGCCAATTTCAACGTGTGATCCTTCCACTTCATGATCCAGCGCTTTACCGATGTCATGCAATAGTCCCGCACGTTTAGCTAGTACAATGTCTTCTCCAAGCTCTCCTGCCATCAATCCTGTTAAATAAGCGACCTCCATGGAGTGCTTCAGAACATTTTGACCATAGCTTGTACGGAATTTCAAACGACCCATAATCTTGATTAGATCAGGATGTAATCCATGTACACCTACCTCAAAGGTAGCTTGTTCACCATACTCACGTATCCGTTCATCTACTTCTTTGCGGGATTTCTCGACCATTTCCTCAATACGTGCAGGGTGAATTCGACCATCAGCTACCAATTTCTCTAGGGCAGTGCGAGCAATTTCTCGGCGAATTGGATCAAATCCTGACAAAATAACAGCTTCCGGCGTATCATCGATAATAAGGTCAATTCCGGTTAGGGTTTCAAGAGCACGAATATTCCGACCTTCTCGTCCGATAATTCGTCCTTTCATCTCTTCATTCGGAAGTGTCACGACAGAAACTGTCGTTTCAGCAACGTGATCAGCTGCACAGCGTTGAATAGCCAATGTAATAATTTCACGTGATTTCTTATCTGCTTCTTCCTTCGCTTGCTGCTCAATATCTTTAATCATTTGCGCAGTTTCGTGACGAACTTCTTGTTCTACATTGGTTAAAATAATACTTTTTGCATCCTCAGTAGATAAATTCGAAATTCTTTCTAACTCAGTTAATTGGCTCTTATAAATCGTATCAATTTGTTGCTGGGTTTCTTCAATTCGTTTCTCTTTGTTAGCCACTTGTTCTTCTTTACGTTCTAATGCTTCCATCTTTTTATCCAGCGACTCTTCTTTTTGCAACAATCTTCGTTCTTGCCGTTGAATTTCATTCCGGCGTTCACGAGTGTCTTTTTCAGCCTCGGACCGAATTCTATGGACTTCATCCTTAGCTTCTAGTACCGTTTCTTTCTTCACTGCTTCTGCTTCCTTCTTCGCGCTCTCCACGATTTGAACGGCAGCTTCTTCAGCACTGGAAATCTTAGCTTCTGCAATAGATTTGCGAATAAAATAACCGGCGAACCCAAAGATGACGGCTACGAAGAGAACGATCAAGATCCAAATCAAAGGTTCCATCCTGTTCACCTCCTCGTTTGTTCCTCCAAGGAATCCTTGGAATTTTTCTACAGTTGTCGTTCATTTACTTACTCATCATACTACAAATCAGTTATCAATACAGATAATTTGTACACATTCACATGTGTAATGTCCGCCAACCACTGGCAATAAATTCATTCATAGGAATAGCTCGACAAAATCTTTCATAAGCAAGAATCTCTTTTGGAAGGAAAAAGATTCTCTATACGAATATAGATTCTATTTCATTTTAGTATTTGTGAAAAGATATTGTCAAGGGAATCGGTCTTAATCTCATGTTTTCTTACTTATTCGCACTCAAAATTGTCGTCATCTATATCCTGCAGTTCATCTTCTTGAATAAGTTGGTTCAGTATCCGTCTAACTTGCTCACCAGAGAAACCACGTCGCATAAGGTAAGAACCTGTCTTTCTTTTCTTATCTAGCAACTCACCTTTGGTCTGATTCCACTTCTTTCTACCAATAATAAGCGCACTCTGATATTCCTGATCCGGACTCACCCCATCAAGTGCTTCCGCAATCAGTAATTTATCTACACCCTTTTGTCTCAGTTCTTGTCTGACCCATGCTTTACCCTTACGTTGGCTCGTGATTCGCTGTTCTGCCCACTGCTGAGCATACATCGCATCATTAACTAAACCTTCACTAGTTAAACGCGCTAGCACGTCGGCAATGACTTCCTGTGAGGTCTCTTTCTCTTTCAGTCTAATCTGTATCTCTTTAGAGGTACGCGCCTTTCTCTCTAAGTATTTGAGAGCTTGAACATATCCCTGTTGTTTCTCATTAGATAGTACAATTTCTTCTAACTCCTGTTTCCAAAAGGTATTCCCCTTAATCATTCTGTACTTAATCATGATATCCTCGTGAACCGACAGAACATGTTGTCCAAAGGATACTAGATACCGATATTTTTGTTTGGGTTCACGTTCCACCCCCGTAATGACCAATTCTTGATCTTCAGGAAAATGCGAGATAGCGCTATCTTCCTGCTCTTGAAGATCGTCGTACAATTCTACCATAATTATATTTCCTCACTTATCCCAGAGAATATGTACAAGACAAAGGACGCCCATTGTAATCCATATACGGGCGCCCTTCATATAATGAACAATCAATTCACGATAGTTCCAAGTCTATTCCATTTCCAACAATTCTTGCTCTTCCAACTCATCTTCCTTTTTCTCTGAATCGCTTGGAGGAGTAACTGCGTTCGTCAAATTGCTAGCTTCCCGAATCTTTTTCTCAATGGTTTCTGAGATCGCAGAATGATCCTTCAAGAATTGCTTCGTGTTCTCTCGCCCTTGGCCTAAACGTTCGCCTTCGTAAGAGTACCAAGCACCACTCTTGTTTATAATATCCATATCCGTACCGATATCAACAATGCCGCCTTCTTTGGAAATACCTAAACCATACATTATATCAACGTCAGCCTGTTTGAACGGTGGCGCTACTTTGTTCTTTACAACTTTAATCTTCGTACGGTTACCTACAATGTCGTTTCCGTTCTTAATACTCTCTACTCTACGTACATCCAAACGCATCGTGGCATAGAACTTCAAGGCCCGTCCACCTGGAGTCGTCTCAGGATTACCGAACATAACCCCAATCTTCTCACGAAGCTGGTTGATGAAAATCGCAGTGGTCTTAGATTTACTAATAACACCTGATAGCTTGCGTAGAGCTTGAGACATTAGACGAGCTTGTAAACCCATGTGGGAATCACCCATCTCGCCTTCAATCTCTGCCTTAGGTACCAATGCAGCAACAGAGTCAATGACAATAATATCAACAGCACCACTACGTACCAGTGCTTCAGCGATCTCTAATGCTTGTTCACCAGTATCAGGCTGTGACAGAAGAAGTTCATCAATATTAACACCCAAATTACTAGCATATTTAGGATCCAATGCATGCTCAGCATCAATGAAGGCAGCTGTTCCGCCAGCCTTCTGAGCCTCAGCGATTGCATGTAGAGCTACAGTTGTCTTACCCGATGATTCAGGACCATAGACTTCAATGATACGACCTCTTGGAAACCCACCTACACCCAATGCAATATCCAATGCCAAAGATCCACTGGAAGTAACTTCCACCTGCATGTGTGTCGATTCACCCAACTTCATAATGGAACCTTTACCAAATTGTTTCTCTATTTGACGAAGCGCTACATCCAGCGCTGCACGACGATCTGACAATAGACTCACATCCTTCAATATTTATAATATAATGATACCTTGTTTCGAAACGTTTGCCAAGCATTTTTTCGAACATACATTCGTTTTTTTGAGCGATCTATTCCCCTTCCCCTTTTGTCACGGGTCTATAGGATAGAAAAAGAACCGTAGCAAAATATCTATTTCGCTACGGTTCTTCCGTATGAATACTAGTATACTACGATTGATATTGATCATCAACTATCGTGTTTATAGCTTATCACTTTGCATGATTGTCCGCCATAAACGGTACAGCAGGCTTTTAACCGTACGGACCCGGATGGTCTCCCGATTACCTATTAAATTAAGCTCGTACACTTCCGTTTTCTTATCCCGCACCGCAATGGCAATATATACAAGTCCTACGGGCTTACGCTCGGAATAAGCCGGCCCAGCGACCCCAGTAATTGCCAAGCCAAAGTCAGTATCCGTAATCATTCTTACTTGTTCTGCTAGTACTTGCGCAACTTCCGCACTCACAGCTCCTGGAGCATCCTCTCCTTCAAGCAGGTCATGAGGTACGTTTAGTAACTTTTCTTTCATCTGATTGGAATAACACACGATACCACCTAAGAAAATAGTCGCACTACCTGGCACTGATGTAATTCTTTCCATCAATAGACCTCCGGTACAACTCTCCGCTGCACTTAAAGTCATCCCCTTATCAGTCATCAGATCAACAATAGCTTTCTCTATGGGTATATCTCCATTAGCATACATATGTTCAGGAAGTAATGACTGAATCTGTTTCTCTAACTCGTTGAGCTTGTTCATCGCTTCTTGTTCATTAGGAGCCTTCGTTGAAATCCGAACCGTAACTTCACCCTCCTTAGCATAAGGAGCGATGGTTGGATCACTCTGATTCTGGATTAAATCCAATAGTCGGTCCTCGAGTAAAGATTCCCCAATGCCAGCAAACTTTAACATCGTAGAATAAATCGGCATTTCATCTGTAAGTGCATGTTGCAACAGCCATGGCTTAGCCTGTTCATGGAACATAGGAGCCATTTCTTTCGGTGGCCCAGGAAGAATGATATAATATTTTCCATCATGTGAAAGTGCATTACCTACGGCAAGGCCTGTTGTGTTTGCAAGAGGTGTACTTCCTTCAATCACCAAGGCTTGACGTCGATTATTCTCAGTCATATGCACGTCGCGCTTAGTAAAGAACTTTGCCACATGATCCATAGCAAGATGATCAATATGTAATTTCTTTCCTAATAAAGCTGCAAGAGCATCCTTTGTTAAATCATCTTGTGTGGGACCGATACCACCTGTCAATAAAATGATATCCGCGCGCAGACTTGCCAACTGAATGGATTCTTGAAGCCTCGTCATATTATCACCAACGACGGTCTGGAAATAAACATCAATTCCAAGTGTCGCTAATTCTACTGACAAGAATTGAGCATTTGTATTCACAATCTGTCCCAACAACAATTCTGTTCCTACTGCAATGATCTCTGCCTTCATCATTAACAACCTCCACTTCATATTAAATCAAGTAAAGCTTAATAGCCCTCTTACAGGATAACGACATGTTTACGAAGCAAGTTATGTTTGTTAGGTATTCGCTATTTCGAAAGAAAAGACAATAGGAAAATATCCTACTGCCCCATTTAAAACACTTATTATATCCAGATGTTAACTTCTAGACAAATTCAATAATGTTTTATTCTTTATAAAATAGTCAATCCCAGAGTATAACGTAATCAGTCCTGCAGCCCAAGTGGCTATGATATCAAACGGAATATTGAGGAACACAAACGGAAAGTTGTTAATAAGCATAGCAATTATCGCTACAATCTGTACAACGGTTTTGACTTTCCCCCAATTACTAGCGGCAACTACTTTACCATCGAGCAAAGCAATCTGCCGAAGCCCTGTGACAGCGAACTCACGACTAATAATGATAATTGCAATCCAGCTGTCGCATTTACCCATCTCTACCAGAGAAATAAGAATGGCAGCTACTAGTAATTTGTCTGCCAAGGGATCCAGCAATTTCCCCAGATTGGTCACCATATTATTCTTACGTGCAAGATAACCATCAATACCATCCGTGCTAGCCGCAATAATAAAAATAATTACAGCGATCAGCTGGTTGAAAGGCAATTGATAAGAATGCCACACGATAGGATTAGGATAAAAGTTGAAATCAACCAACAAAAACACCATCATAACAGGAATTAGAAATATTCTAGCTATCGTAATACGATTGGGTAAATTCACAGGATAACCTCCCTGTGTATTAACTTTGAATCCACCAAAAGTTTCTCGTAACTTAATGTCATAATCTGGACTCTCTCTGTCATTCTTCATGTTCCCCCAATGATATAACCCATTATTCCCTAGTTATCTTTACAAGTATAATATATGGGTTAAACAGTGTCAAAAAGGTACCCTATCCACCCATCCCAACAAAAAGAATCTGTTATTTACATGACGGATTGTCAAGCTTGTTACACTTAGCTTGACAATCCGTCATATTAACATCCTTTACTTGGCGTTCGTAAACTGAAGATCCAAGGAGAGATCTGCTTTGTGCAAGAGCTGTATAATCGCTTGTAAATCATTTTTACTTTTACCAGTCACACGAATTTGATCGCCTTGAATCTGACTCTTCACTTTTAATTTAGAATCACGAATCAGTATGTTAATTTTTTTAGCATTGTCTTGGTCAATACCTTGTTTCAAGGTCAATTTCTGACGCACTGTTCCCAAAGAAGCTGGTTCAATTTTCCCGTACTCCACATTTTTTAGTGTTAACCCTCGTTTAACCATTTTAGATTGTAGAATATCAATAACCGCATTTAGCTTGAATTCATCATCCGAAATAATGACAAGCGCATCTTTATCCAACTTTAGACTGCTCTTACTCCCTTTGAAATCAAATCTTGTTTCAATTTCTTTCTCTGCTTGGGTGATGACATTATTCATTTCATTTAAATCAAATTTGGATACGATATCAAAAGAACTTTCTGAACTCATCATTCCACGTCCTCTCTAGTGACTATCTGTCATAATATATGATTCTTTCAATGAAGTCTATGTCCAGCAAAAAAGGTACTCCTTGAGAAAACACCTCATTACAGGAATACCTTTTTTGAAGCATCCAAGTTATCGAGATCTAGAAGGTTGTCGAAACATGTCCAGAATCCCTAGTACAATATGTGCGATCCCAAATCCCAGAATACCGTAACCCCATGCGCTTGGCGTTAGATAATAGCCAAGAAGACTCACTATAATACCCAAACCAATCACAATCCAGCTTACTGTCATATCAAATACCTCATTCATCCAGAAATAGAAGACACTCCTTAAGGATTATCTTATTATTTCCATCAAAAATGTTACTTATTCGCCTGCATCTAATTAGTATCTGTGTTTGTGTTTGTGTTCGTTTCTGAGTTTGTTTCAGAATCCGTAGCCCCACGTTGAAGTAGAATTTTTGATGTAGACTTACCATCCGTTACAATCTGTCCTGCAACCATAATTTCAGTAGCTGGCGAATATCCAGACTTAATATACAATCCTTGATTGTCCATTTCAAGATTTAAAACTTCACCGGCAGTCGTCTGGCCAAAGTAAAGTTTCTCACCTTTAGAATTGCTACCTCTATAAATCTCGACCCAACTCTCACCTGTTGCTTTGACCACAACTGGAATGGGAGTCGCATCCGATCCTGACACATTAAAAATAGTATTTCTACCACTCTTACCCGCCTCAGTCACTGTAATAGGCTCTTCTACTGGAGGCACTTCTACTGGTGGTTCTACAGGTGGTTTTACAGTTTCATCTGTCCCGCCATTGGTATCTGGCGTAGTCGTTGCATCTCCACTATTATCCGTTGGTTCCTTAGGATCCTGAATGTTTCCCGTTATTTTCTGCTCAGAATCCACGATTTTATCACCCGGCTTCTCGTCTAACGAAGAAACGTATAAATAAATAACAACAATGATCAGTATAGGAAAGGTCCACATTAATACGGTAGACAACCATTTCACATTGCGCTCCGAAGGAGGCCGATTACTTGAACGTTTCTGAATAACGGGTTCCATTGTCGCCTCTGGTTGAGATAATGACACTTCCTTGTGCCCTTCTAGTAGCTCATCAGGATTAAGACCTACCGTCTCGGCATACGTCTTGATAAACGCTCGAACATAGAAATTTCCCGGGAGAACTTTATAGTCACCTGCCTCGATGGCTTCTAAATATCTCTTGCGAATTTTCGTCATTTCCTGTACATCATCAAGGCTCATTCCCTTTTCGAGTCTGGCCTCCCTTAATTGCTGACCTAGTTCAGACATACCATCACCTCCTAATTCTTATAATTTTATGGGATTAGACTTCATAAATCTTCCGTATATGCATTCGTAAATGAATCATATACAATTTCTTCATCTGGCGTGTTTCTGAGTTCAATAATGATATCGAAATCATCGAAGGAGTACTCGGACTCCTGAACAAAAATATCCGGGTGTTCAATCACTTTGGTACTAGGCATACTCATGATGTCCTGTAATAAATTATAGTGTTTCTCACTGGACCTTATAGTACTAACAATCCCGTCAATAATAAAAACATGGTTTGGATTCATTTCATCCTCAGACAGCTGACTTCGGATCGTTTGACGAAGCAATGTTGAAGATACAAACGTCCACCGTTTCATCGCACATACACTACCTGCTATAATGGACTCCGTTTTACCTACACGCGGCATGCCTCTTAACCCAACGACATGGTTGCCTTCCCTTTTAAATATTTCACCAAGAAAATCGACAAGTAAACCCAGTTCATCTCGGGTGAACCGGAACGTTTTATGATCGTCTGAATCTCGGTCTATATACCTTCCATGACGTACCGCCAATCTATCGACAAGTTTTGGAGGTCGTAATGCAGAAACAGTTATATTATCCACCTTTTTCAGCATAGCCCCCATAAGTTGGATCTTCTCTTCATCATCCGTTTCAAGCAGCATGCCTCGAGTTTCGCCCTCTACACCATTGATTGTAAGTATATTGACTTCCAGCATCCCAAGTAAAGAAGCAATGTCTCCCAGTAATCCTGGTCTGTTTTTATGTATCTTATATTCCATATACCACTGATTCGACTGTTTCGACTCCATTTTAACACCTCACCTAACACGTTTCCCATATTCTCGACAAAACAGACCCCAATCCCATCTTGGAAGAGGCTCTATTCCCATCGACCTATTCATGGGTCATGTTAATGATATATAAAATAAATATGAAAGGCAAGGTCATCTCTGTAATGATTGTAGAAAAGCCCCCATATGGGAGCTTTTCTCATGGAATTATGCATTTTTTTTGGCTAATTTCACCATCAAACGTGCAATGGTCTGCCGTTCTTCTTGGTTTCCAACTTCCCACAATTCCTTGAGGGTTCGATTGGAGGGATTCTGCGGATCGACTTTTTCATCTAGGAAATCGCCGATTTCGTAAGCCAATTTTGAGATAACATCTTCACTCATCCCCAATTTTTCAGCTTGCACTACGCGTTCACCCAAGAACTTTTTCCATGTATCAAAATTTCTGAGCACTGTTGATGACATATTAAATCCTCCTTAAATATATGACGCATGAGATTTAAAATCAACAGTTGTAATATGACCCAATAATGTCTTGATTATTCGCATTAAAGCTGGAAGCATTTCTCTTAAGTAATCCATCCACCGTTAGGGCTAATCACTTGCCCGTTAATATAGCCTGATTCCGAGAGTGCGAGGAAATATACAAGTGACGAAATTTCATCTGGTCGAGCTAGTCTTCCCGCTGGTATTTCTTCTTCAAGCATTCGAATTTCATCATCTTGTAACTGATTCAACATCGATGTATCGACTGCACCAGGAGCCACAGCATTAACCGTGATTCCAGAAGGGGCAAGTTCTTTCGCTAAGGCTTTCGTAAAAGCATTAACGCCCCCTTTACTTGTGGAGTACAGAACTTCACAGGAAGCACCTGAAATTCCCCATACGGATGATATGTTAATAATCCGTCCATACCGCTGTGAAACCATAAATGGCATAAAAACTTGCGTACATAAAAACATACCTTTAAGATTGGTCGACATCACTTCATCCCATATTTCTTCTGTTACATCGGCGAGCATCCCGTAATGTGATATCCCAGCATTGTTTACCAGAATATCCGGCATCATGCCATGACTTTGAAGTTTGTCACGCATTCGACATATTTGTTCTCGATCTTTCAAGTCTGCCGTTAAAGTTAGAACCTTAGCCCCATGGGACATACAGCGACGTGCCACTTCATTAGCCTCTTCATGGGACTTTCCATAATGAATAACAACATTCATACCTACTAACGCAAAACGCTCAGCAATAGCTGCTCCAATGCCTCTACTAGCTCCTGTGACCAACACTGTCGTTTCCCCAATTGGTTTAGTCCAGTCTCTCCCTACCTCATTATTCAAGGATTAACCACAACCGATACTGCGACTTGATTCCAATCAATGTGCTCTTGCAAACGCTCATTTACATCTTCAACTGTGATGGACTCATACACCTGTAAGACGGAGAAGAAGTCGCTTCCACGAAATTGATACTTGGTAAACTCATGTGCGATATTCTCAGGAGAATTCAGCATACGTAAATACCCGCCCATTTTCTTTTTGCGTGACCGCTCGAAATTAGACTCCTTAAATCCCGCCTTAACCATTAAATCCACTTCTTCATGAATTCTTTGAAGCAGAATATCGGGATCTCTTGTATCACCGCCAATGATAGAAAAGGCATAATGTGGTGAACTGTTATATTCATATCCGAAACTATCCGAGATAAGATCTTCATCATAAAGCTTCTGATACAACGGAGTACTTGAACCAAACAGCAAATCAAGCATAAGCTTGGTCGTAAGATCCCGCTTCAATAGTTCCTCACCAACGAATCCCACTTGTTTCTCTTTAAAACCAAATAAACACTTAGGCATAGAGACGGTTAGTTTCTTCTCTCGTTTTTTCTCTGCTACTTCTACCTGCTCTTGCTCGAAAAAACGTTCTATTTCACCTTGTGGTTCATATGATTTTTTCGCTTGATTATTTCTTACGAGCTCAAATACTTCCTCTGGCTTAACCCCACCCACTACAAATAAAAGCATATTACTTGGGTGGTAAAAAGCGTTATAGCACGAATACAATGTCTCTTTCGTAATTGTGCCAATGGACTCCACCGTGCCTGCAATATCAATATGAACAGGATGAACTTTGTACATCGCTTCAATAAGACCAAAATATACACGCCAATCCGCATTATCCTCATACATTCCAATTTCTTGACCAATAATACCTTTTTCTTTATCAACATTCTGATCTGTGAAATAAGGATTTTGGACAAAATTAATCAATGTCTCCAAATTATCCTCAATGTTCTCTGTAGCAGAGAACAGATACACCGTCTGATCAAAGCTCGTAAATGCATTCGCAGAGGCTCCTTGCGAAGCAAAGGTTGCAAATATATCTCCCTGCGGTTCCTCAAACATTTTATGCTCCAAGAAATGGGCTATACCATCAGGAACAACTACCTCATCCTGACCCTCTACACGAAAGTGGTTATCAACTGATCCATATTTCGTGGCAAACGTAGCGTAGGTCTTGTTGAATCCCATTTTCGGAAGAACATAAACGTGAAGGCCATTATCCATGACTTCGTAATAAAGTGTTTCTTGTAAATTGTCATATTGTACACTTTGCATCCGCTATTCCTCCTTCAGACCTCTTAGGAAATAGATCGTATCCAATTCAAATGTAGATGCAGCAGCACGTACATCCTCCACTGAGATATTCTCTATCTGTTGAACCAGCTGCTCTACTGTGCGCTCTTTCCCAGACAATTGACCATTGAAGTCAAAAGAAATCATTTCAAAAGCAGAGTCATCCATTTCACGCAACAAATTTCGAATCATAGCCTTCGTCTGTGACATCTCTAATTCAGTGATTTTACCCGTTCGCATTTCCTCTATCTGATTCTCAATAATCTTAACAGCCTTTTCATAATTTTGAACCTCTATGCCTGATTGAATGGTCCCGATTCCTTTATGACCATCGTAGCGTGAAGAAGCATAATAAGCTAAGCTCTCCTTCTCTCGAACGTTCAAGAACAGCTTAGAGTGCGGATACCCACCAAGTATTCCGTTGTACATCAGTGCAGATGCATAATCGTCATCTCCATACGTTATCGATGTACGAAGTCCCATATTCAACTTCCCTTGATTCACATCCAGTTTCTCAACGATGGTTCGAACTTCACTTACTTCACGAGTGGATGGCTTCGTTTGATAAGCTATAGGTTGTGTGGAGTTTAAATGGAAATGCTGCTCTACCAACTTCTGTACTTCCTGAAGTGTGGTATCCCCCACGACATAAAGATCCATACTGGATTCATTCAGCCAATTCAGATATGACTTATAAAGCGATTCCGCAGTAATATGATCTAAATCTTTACGCTGTCCAAGCGGATGTAAGCGATAAGGTTCATTCCGACACATCTCTTCCATGCAACGCTCAGCGGCATACCGAATCTTATCATTCACAATAGACTCCATTTTTTTACGGACATTCTCTTTCTCCGCCTTCACGTAAGAGCTTTTGAAATGTCCTTCTTCTAATACAGGACTTGTAACAACCTCGCCTAAAAAAGCGAAGGATGATTCGAGTAGACTCTCTTGACTCTGTACAAAGGTATCGTTAATGGTGTCCATACGAAACTGAACAATTTGGTTGTCGCCTCTTTTGTACACATCAAACCCGAATCCCGCACCATATAAATGTTCCAATCGTTCACGGAATTGCGTTGTCTCAGGATAGGACTCGGTCCCCCTACGAAGTACAAATGGAGTTAGCGCTGTAGAAGTCACGGTCTCTTCTGAAAGCGGGATACCCACATACAAAGAAATAGCGAACGTTTTGAAGCGTTTGGTAGGCAATACGTGAATGCGCAGTCTACCTGCACTACCGTGTTGAAATCTTGTTTTATTCAAGGTCCCAATCTCCTTTATATCATGGATTGTTAAAGCACACTGACGACGTAATAATACCCATTCTAACCCACCTCAAAGTGAAGAAGCAACCGAAGGCAAGCCTTCGATTGCCCCTTTTCTAGTTACATACAGAAAATATGCGCACCGATCGTTTTCACTTGAGGACGTGACCATATCCACTTCGATGTAGCCGTCTTCGGATTAAAGTAATACAAACATCCTCCTGAAGGATCCCAACCATTTAGAGCTTGCTGTACTGCCTTTCGTGCCTGTTCATTGGGTTCCAAATATATTTGACCATCAGCTACCGCTGTAAAGGCTAATGGCTGGAATATAACGCCTGAAGGCGTATTGGGAAATTCAGATGACTTCACTCGATTCAAAATAACCGCCGCAACCGCAACCTGCCCTTCAAATGGTTCACCACGAGATTCTCCATATACAGCATTGGCCATGATCTTCAAATCATTCTCAGACAGTCCCATAGAATTGGAAGATCCCATCGGTGTCTTCTTATCTGATGTTTCTTTTTTGGGGGCGGTTATTTTATTTCCCACATTATTTGCTGCAGACGGTTTCCAATCTTTTGTAGCATTGTAAAGCTTCAACTTGGTTTTAGCCCCTACTACTCCATCTACCTTCATACCGAAGTCATGTTGAAACCATTTGACCGATTTCAAAGTGCCACCGCCAAAGCTACTATCAATCTTTCCCGTATAAAAGCCTAAATACTTAAGACGTCCTTGCAGCTCATATACATCCTGACCTGACGTTCCAACTCCGAGTGCATTCGTGCTAAATACCGGTTGTGAAGGAGCCAGTAGCTCATTCAGAGGTTCCACAGCTGCTTGAGATGTGTCATTCATAAATCCGAACACAGAAATGGACAACAGAAGTACCAATCCTATTGAGATCCAGCCTTTCGTTTTTTTCATACGTTTAGCTCTACCTTTCTGTTGTGTTTTTACAAGATGCATAAAGTTATTATGACAAGACCCTTAGCTTCCTATGCATGTCACACAACAAGTAAATAGAAACGTGCTTCAATAACGTAGCTAAACCCTATTCTTCCCTCTCTTAATACGTTACTTTTCTGCCTGTAAAAGATGAGACAGCAAAAAAAGAGTTCCCCTATAGATGCTGGGAAACTCCTTCTACTTTAAGAACTAATTCTATTCTGTTGGTACTGCTCCACAGATAAAAGAACTTCCCGTGGCTTGCTTCCTTCGTATGGCCCAATAATTCCTCGTGCCTCCATTGAATCAATCAGACGTGCTGCACGAGTATATCCAACCCTCATTCTACGTTGTAACAGAGATACTGAGGCCTGCTTCGCTTCAAGTATAATTTGTACGGCTTGATCATAGAGTTCATCAAGCTTCTCATCTGCATCAGAGGTCGATTCTTCAATCTCTGGAACAAGTGATTCATCATAAACTGCCTGCCCTTGATCACGCACATAATCCACGATATTCTCTACTTCCTGATCTGTTAAATAAGCTCCTTGTACACGAATCGGCTTCGATGTACCCATCGGCATGAATAACATATCTCCACGACCTAGCAGTTTCTCAGCACCTGCCATATCTAGAATCGTTCTTGAATCCACATTAGAAGAAACTCCGAATGCAATTCTGGAAGGGATATTTGCCTTTATAACCCCAGTAATAACATCCACCGAAGGGCGTTGGGTAGCGATGATCAAGTGAATTCCTGCTGCACGGGCCATTTGAGCGAGACGAGTAATAGCTTCCTCCACATCATTAGCTGCAACCATCATTAAATCTGCCAGTTCGTCCACGATGACAACAATGTACGGAAGTACAGCGGGCAAGTTTTCTTGCATTAATTTGTTATATCCCTCAATATTACGAGCTCCCGATTTAGAGAATAACTCATAGCGCTTCTCCATCTCAACCACAATTTTCTTAAGTGCCAAGGATGCCCGCTTGGGATCGGTCACAACGGGCGCCAGAAGATGAGGTATGCCATTGTAAACGTTCAACTCGACCATTTTAGGATCAACCATGAGAAATTTCACTTCATCAGGCTTCGCCTTATAAAGAATGCTCGTTATAATTCCGTTAATACAGACCGATTTACCCGAACCTGTGGCACCAGCCACAAGAAGATGCGGCATTTTCGCAAGATTACCAACAATCGTCTGGCCCGAGATATCCCTACCGAACGCAACGGTCAACTTAGACTCAGCCTCTTGAAATATCGCAGTCTCCATCACTTCACGCATCGTAACAATAGACACTTCATTGTTTGGAACCTCAATCCCTATAGCAGATTTACCAGGGATCGGAGCCTCCATCCGGATATCTTTGGCAGCGAGTGCCAACGCAATGTCGTCTGTTAAGTTCACAATCCGACTCACCTTAACCCCTATATCTGGTTGTATCTCATAACGAGTAACCGCAGGACCACGTACAACTTCTATAACTTTAGCACGAACGCCAAAACTCTCTAGCGTAGCCTCAAGTTTACGGGCAGTTTGCATATAATCATTCTGATCTCCAGCCTTCCCAGCATTGCTAGGTTTGCCAAGCAGGCGGAATGGAGGTAATACATAAGGTTTTGGAGGTGGTGGTGGAATGATCTCAAGTGAAGCATCTTCACCATTCTCTGCATTCGCTAGTCCTATTACAGCTCCTTCTGAACCTTGTCCATTTTCTAATGATGGTACACCGGAAATTTCGCCGTGATTCTTCATAATCGATTCTTTAAGATCAGCGACTTCCCGCCCTGTAAAGGCCTCTTCCAAATCATCTTCATCAGCAAGCCCTTCAGCTTTCACATGTTCAAAGAAATCACGAATAATCGGCACCGTTGCTGATGATTTATGCTGTGAACGATCATCCGCCCCCACCAATGGTTCAGCTAACGGTGATGATTCCTCTGCTGAGGTCGTCTTCTCAGCTCTGCCCCTTTTTCCTTTGCGCTGAATAGGTTCCACGATTTCAGTGACATCTAAGAAGTCCTCAGAATCTTCTTCTGCATATGAATCCTCAGCTTTGGCACTTTTCCCACCAAATAATTGGAAAAATATAGGCAAGTTACGCTTAACCTTCGGTAAGATCACTTCATCAAAATCGTCATCGTCATCGTCGCCAGGAAGAAGTCGTCTGTTTCTTTCTGCTATACCTCTTGCAGGTGAAGAAGTATTATTCCTGGCTGTCTGACGCATACTGAATTGCTTATGTACATAAGAAACAACTTTCACTACCCTAGTTCGGACAATTCGCATCAAGTCTACATAGGATAAGTTCGTGATTAACATAAAACTAATAATAAACATGACGATCATTAATAACTTAGCGCCCGTATTTCCAAACAGCCAAAAAAGTGCAGTATACTGTACAGCACCGACATACCCTCCACCAATATCTTTATCCATCATGGAATGTTCAATCAATCCGGAAGATGTCAGCAAACCTCCATGTAAGTCAGACTGTGCCTGAGCAAATATCCTACTGGAACTCAAATCTGGTATGGGAGCTAATTTCCGTTCTATACTGGATATACTACTCATTAAAGTTAAAGCCAGTACACACAGCAACAACCCACTTTTTCGTGTATTCCAGCGGTTCGGCCACTTCCTGTTAATCATGACCATTAGCCCATAATATACACCTATAAGCGGAACAACAAAATAAAAGCTACCTAACAAGAGTCCAAACATTTTGGACAGGGACCAACCGACCGTAGCTTCACCAGATAAAGCAATGACAGATAGTGTAATGAGAATGATCCCATATATTTCATATTTAAGTATGCTACTTAATACAGCCTTCTTCGTTTTTCGTCTCTTGGCCAAAAAAAGTCACCCCCGGAACAATATTATACCATAATTAACCGTGGGCACCTATGTTCTGTTTATTTGACCAAAGGATCATTTTTTACAAAGAAGGAATATATCGAATCATTTGTCCAGGCGCATACAAAGGATTCAAATAATCATTTAAAGAACAATTCAGTAGTCTCACGATCTGCGCATTACCATGATCTATAGGCATCACCTGCATTAGAATTCGTTCAACAACAACCTCGACAGTTGCCTCAGGCTCTTTGAAACTGCCTTCCCAAATGACATCCATGGGCATGATCGTATATAAGGTCATTATTGAAGCCTCCCTTGCTGCTGTACCTCTTGTTTCTCATTTATGAGTATATTTAATTTGGCTAGTGCCAGACCAATTCCTCCAACCTCATCCATCAAACCATATTTTACAGCGTCTATTCCTCCTACGGCCGTTCCAATATCCCGATTCAATTCACCTGTTTGAAACATCAACTCTTTGAATTTTTCTGCGGAAATTCTTGAATGTGAAGTTACGAATTGAACAACTCTTTCTTGCATTTTCTCCATGTATTCAAACGTCTGTGGAACACCAATCACTAGACCGTTCAGACGAATCGGGTGTATGGTCATCGTTGCACTTTCAGCAATGATGGAGTAACTCGCTGCAACTGCAATAGGTACACCAATACTATGCCCCCCTCCGATCACGACCGTCACAGTTGGCTTGGTTAGGGATGCTATCATCTCGGCAATGGCTAGACCTGCCTCTACATCTCCACCAACCGTGTTAAGGACAATGACGAGACCCTTTACTTCTTTACTTTGTTCTGCGGCTACGAGTTGGGGGATAATATGTTCATATTTGGTTGTTTTATTTTGAGGGGGTAATATCACATGACCTTCAATCTGCCCGATAATCGTCATGCAAAATATATTAGATTCAGTCTCGGGTACTGACGTTTGTCCTAAATGTTCAATCGTGTTGACGACTTGAGAGTCGGTATTATGGTGGTCAGGGGATTCAGTCTCAGAATGTCCTTTGGGGATTTGCCCAGTCTTCTCATCATTCGATGGTTTCGCCATATTGTTTTCATCTTCCTTTCATCATACGAGTCATAACCATGCCTAGCTAGTATGGGAGAAAAGACACTACATTTATACTATGTACTAATACTTTAAATTCATGATTAATCACAACTTCTCAAGACAGCATAAAATGCCCCTATTCCGCAGGGAACCGTCCAATATTGCCTGCGAATAGGGGCGACTGTGTGCTTACAACATATTTAGTCGTCTATTTATTTAAGAATTATACTTCCATTATGATAGGAAGAATCATAGGTCTGCGACGAGTTTGTTCGTACAAGAAACGTCCCAGTGCATCTTTAACACCAGTCTTCAGTGAAGCCCATTCATTAACCTTTTCACTCATCAACTTCTGAAGTGTACTCGAGACAATACGATTAGCTTCATCCAGAAGTCCTTCAGATTCGCGTACATACACGAATCCTCTTGAGATAATGTCAGGTCCTGACATGATACTTCCGTCCTGTTTACTTAGTGTTACAACGACAACTAATATACCATCTTGTGAAAGTAGTTTACGATCACGAAGAACGATATTACCAACGTCTCCAACACCCAATCCATCAATTAACACGTTTCCTGCCGTTACTTTTCCAGCTTTACGAGCTGAACCATTCACGATTTCAACAATTTCTCCAAGCTCCGTAATAAAGATATTATCGGAATCAATGCCTACAGACTCAGCTAACAAAGCATGACGACGTTGCATACGGAATTCCCCGTGAATCGGAATAAAGAATTTCGGTTTCATCAGGTTAAGCATAAGCTTCAACTCTTCCTGACTACCATGACCAGAAACGTGAACCCCAGGATTAGAACCACTATAAATTACGTCAGCTCCGAGTTTGAACAATTCATCAATTGTACGACCGACAAATTTCTCATTACCAGGAACTGGAGTTGCCGCAATAACAACGGTATCACCAGGTAAGATATCCACTTTACGATGCGTAGAGCGAGCCATCCGTGTTAAAGCAGACATTGGCTCTCCTTGGCTTCCTGTGCACAAAATAACAACACGATCAGCAGACATCTTGTTTACTTCTTCTGGCTCAATCAGCATTCCTTCTGGAATGATCAAGAAACCGAGATCCGAAGCGATAGCTACTACGTTAACCATGCTACGACCAATAACTGTTATTTTGCGACCTGTAGCTTCAGCAGCGTTAACCACTTGCTGAATACGGTGTACATTCGAAGCAAATGTTGCAATGACAACACGTTGTGAAGCTTTGCGGAAAATATCTTCGAGCACGATACCTACATTACGCTCTGATGGTGTAAATCCAGGTTTCTCAGCATTCGTACTATCCGAAAGAAGCGCAAGTACACCTTCTTGTCCAATAGCAGCCATGCGCTGTAAGTTAGCAAACTGTCCATTTACAGGTGTGTGATCAAATTTGAAATCTCCTGTATGAACTACATTTCCTTCTGGAGTCGCGATGCAAATCCCAACAGAATCTGGAATACTGTGATTTGTACTGAAGAATGTAGCTTTCATCGTTGACCCGATTTGTACCTCGGAATCTTCATCAATCAGAATTCGCTTCGTTTCACCAAGCAAATTAGCTTCTTTTAACTTGTTCTCCACCAATCCAAGCGTAAGCTTGGTTCCGTATACAGGAACGTTCAGGTGTTTCAACACGTAAGGTAATCCACCGATGTGATCTTCGTGTCCATGAGTCAGCAAAATGCCTCTCACTTTATCACGATTCTCTGTTAAATAAGAAATATCTGGAATAACTATATCGATTCCGAGCATATCCTCTTCCGGAAACTTCAATCCGGAATCCACTACGACAATGTCGTTTGCATATTGAACTACATACATATTCTTTCCGATTTCACCGACGCCGCCCAAAGCAAAAATCGTCAATTTATCGTTATTTAGTTTCTTAGACAATTGAATCTTACCCTCCTTGTATGGTTTTGGACGTGTACCATTATTTATATTATATTTCAAAAATATACCGCACCCAGTCACTTGCTTCCCATTATACATGATTAAAAAGTGAAAAAACAAGTCATCTTACATGTGAGTATTAAGCTCTCCTATTATATAATCCTAAATTTCCAAAAATGAGCACCTCCAAGGAGGTGCTCATTGAAACAATAAAAGACTATTTAGGGCCTAGCAATCATACCAAGGTAATAAGATTTTTAATAAACGTTACCTCATCTTCATTAGGAGCAATGAGAGGGAGTCGCACTCCTCCAACATCATGTCCCAACATTTGAAGAGCATATTTAACAGCTGAAGGATTAGGTAATGGATCCGGACATTCAAATAATCCTTTGAAGATCGGGTATAACTGCTGATGAAGACTCGCAGCCGTTCTAACGTCTCCCTCAAGATAGGAATCAATCATATTTTTCATCTTTGAGCCTACAATATGACTCGCTACACTCACGATTCCATAACCACCAACTGCAAGTGTTGGAAGTGCTGAAGAATCATCACCGGAATACACTTTGAAATCCGCAGGTGCTGATGAAGTAATCAGCGTGATATGCTCCAGTGAAGCACATTCTTTGGTTCCAATAATGTTAGGTATCTCAGCTAAGCGAAGGGTTGTCTTTACTGAGAGACTAGCTATCGTACGACTTGGTACATTGTACAACATGATTGGAAGTTGTGTACTATTTGCAATCGCTTCGAAATGGCGGAACATTCCTTCTTGACTCGGTTTGTTATAATAAGGAACTACTAACAAAACCCCATCAACACCCAGCTTCTCCGCTTCTTGTGTCAAATGAATCGAATGACTGGTATTATTGCTGCCTGTACCCGCAATGATTTTACAACGATCTCCTGCTTTATCCATAGCAAATCGGAAGAGTTCAAGTTTCTCGTCATCGCTTAATGTAGGAGATTCTCCCGTTGTTCCTGCAATGACCAATGCATCTGATTTTTGTTCTTCAATAAGATAGTCTATTAGTCGGGCAGTTTCATCCCAGTTAATACGACCCTGATCATCAAAAGGTGTTACCATAGCTGTAATTAATCTGCCAAATTCCAATATATTCCCTCCTAAAAGTTTCCGTAGGAAACTTAACTTCGTAAGCATACACAAAAGTTTCCGTAGGAAACTCAACTTCGTAGCATTACCGATTCAGCTCAAACTCTGTGTGGAGTGATCGTAAAGATTGAACCATATCTTCCTTCTTTACAAGCACCCAAATGGTCGTGTTTGAATCCGCTGATTGCAGTATTTGTATGTTTTGTTCAGTTAAAGATTCCACGATCTTGGCCATAATTCCAGGCACACCGTTGATCCCACCGCCAATAACAGACACTTTTGCACATCCTGATAAACTCTTCGGTCTGAGACCCATCTCCTGTAGCACAGTCAATGCCCGCTCCGACTCATGATCAAACACAGTATACACCGCATCCGTAGGTGTAATATTAATGAAATCAACGCTGATCGAATTCTCTGCCATTGATCTAAATACCTTCAACTGTAGATTACTAGGTCCTTCACTACAGTCTACCGTAATCTGAGTTACATTGCTGACATAAGCTATTCCCGTAACAAAACGATCCACGACACCAGATTGAACATCACGAAATCCTTCTGGATGAGTAACAAGTGTTCCTTCGCTCTCGGAGAATGTCGAACGAATACGCACAGGAATTTGTGCTTGCATCGCTATCTCAACAGCTCGTGGATGAATCACTTTAGCTCCTTGATAAGCCATATTACATATTTCAGCATAACTGACGATCGCTAACGGTTTGGCATCTTCTACAATACGTGGGTCTGCAGTCAATACCCCGTTAACATCGGTATAAATATCTACCATTTCTGCATGAAGAGCTGCACCTAATGCAGTCGCTGAGGTATCACTCCCCCCTCTTCCAAGTGTCGTGAAATCACCCGAAGTAGTCTGTCCTTGAAAACCAGTTACAATGACTACCTTATGATTTTTGAACTCCTCAATAATTCGTTCAGGACGAACATCCAGAATGCGTGCATTACCATGATGATCGTCGGTTTGAAAACCTGCTTGCGCACCCGTTAGAACGGTTGAAGAGATTCCTTCTCTTTCTAACAGGCTGCATAGCGTAGTTGCCGATATAATCTCACCACAACAGAGTAGCAAGTCTTTTTCACGATCAGGTAGTGCATCACCATTCTGAACAATCCACTCGAGCAATGTATCCGTCGCATAGGGTTCTCCACGTCGACCCATGGCAGAAACGACCACAACTAGATTATAATTCTCATCTAATTCTCTTTTTATATGTGAAATGACATGTTCTCTCGCCTGTGGTGAGGATAAAGAGGTACCACCGAATTTCTGAACTAAGATACGCATTTCCATTCCTCCAAATATGTTTACCTTATGAGCGTCCGGAATGTTTAGATACAATAATCTCAGCAATCTGTACGGCATTCCAAGCCGCGCCTTTTAAGAGGTTATCGGATACGATCCACAAGTTCAACCCTCGTTGATGTCCTAAATCCCGGCGCAAACGACCAACAAATACATCTGGTTTTCCGGTAGCATCTGTCGCAAGTGGATAAGATTGAGTTGATGGATCATCAACTACTGTAATTCCCGGGGAATTCTCAAGAAGTTTCTTCACTTCATCTAAGTCATAATCTTGTTTCAATTCCACATATACGGACTCAGAATGACCATAAACAACTGGAATACGTACACAAGTTGCGGTCACGCTTATGGTCTCATCGCCCATTATTTTTTTAGTCTCATTAACCATTTTCATTTCTTCAAGGGTATAGCCATTATCTTGAAATTTATCAATTTGAGGAATCGCATTAAAAGCAATTTGATGCTTAACTGGAAGGGAACCTACAGGTAAAATCTGCGGTTCAACATGATCCCCATCCAACACAGCTTTGCTTTGACGAAATAATTCATCGATGGCTTTACTTCCTGCTCCGGATACAGCCTGGTACGTAGACACGATAATACGATCGATACCGTAAGCATCTTGCAAAGGCTTCAATGCAGCTACCATTTGAATCGTAGAGCAATTCGGATTTGCAATAATTCCTACATGATCGTTAATCTTCTCAGCATTAACTTCAGGAACAACCAACGGTGTGGTTGGATCCATACGGTAAGCGTTCGTGTTATCAATACATACAGCACCATGACGAATAGCGTGCGGAGCAAACTCCTTACTCACATCACCACCCGCGCTAAATAGCGCGATATCAATACCTTCAAAACTATCAGGGGTAGCTTCTTCTACTATTACATCTAGGCCCTTAAAGTTAATGACATTGCCTGCAGAACGTGCAGATGATAACAGCTTTAACTTACCAATTGGAAAATCACGTTTCTCCAATAGTCCTAAAATCTGTTCTCCAACTGCTCCTGTCGCTCCTACAACAGCAACATTAAACTTTTGATTGCTCATTTGCCGTATCTCCCCTTATCTAATCATGACATTCCTAATCTATTTATAATTGCTTAAGCAAATTGAAACCGTTCGATAATCATAGGTTGTAGTTGAGTTCCACTAAGTGCAGCAAAACATGTCTCTGGAATGAGATCCATTTTTGCTACGAGGGAATTCGGCTTTTGTTGTGGATTATCCTGACCAAAGGGAACAAAATAGATGTTTTTAGTCACCAACAGCTTTGCAATGTTAGCTGCATTCAGCCCTAATCCATCATTTGTGGAAATAGCTAATACCAAAGGGCGACCATTACGCATCTGGGCTTTTGCTGCCATTAACACTGGTGTATCGGTCATAGCGTTCGCAAGCTTACTTGTCGTAGTACCCGTACAAGGCCCAATGACTAATACATCTAGTAATTTGGACGGCCCCAGCGGTTCCGCTCCAACAATTGTAGAAATGATATCATTCCCTGTTATATCTTTCAACTGTTTTAACCAATTTTCAGAAGTTCCGAAGCGTGTATCCGTATTTTGTACCGTATTTGAAACAATCGGCACTACGTTAGCGCCACCATCTATAAATCGTGAAATCTGTGGCATTACCTCTTCAATCGTACAATGTGATCCTGTAATTGCGTAACCTACCGTCTTTCCCTGCCACTTCATTCCGAATCCCCCCGAATCATGATTTCTTCCGAAATCAACTGTACCAACGCATTGGCAATGATAATCCCCGCCGTTTTGGGAGCAACGATGCCAGGCAGACCAGGGGCAAGCAGCGCCTTAATTCCCCGCTTCTCCGCATAACGGAAATCGCACCCACCAGGCGCTGAAGCAAGGTCAATAATAACTGCATTTTGGGGCATTTGGGACAGGATTTGCGCTGTGACTATCATAGTCGGTATCGTATTAAAAAGCAAGTTGATATTGCCCACTTTATCCCCCAAATCCCTTGTCATAAAAGGCTCCCAGCCCATCTCGTCTGCCCTTGCAAAGTGCTCTTTTGTCCGAACGCCCATTCTTACTTTTGCTCCTAATCCTTGTAGACTTCTGGCCATTGTAAATCCCGTACGTCCCATCCCCAGAACCATACAAGACGAACCATGTATCGTGAAGTCTGTATTCTGAATTGCCATCATCAAAGCACCTTCAGCTGTAGGGATAGAATTATAAATTGCTACATCATCCCGATTGAGTAGTTCCACCAGATTAATCTCATGGCGAGCGCACATGCTTTTCAAATGTGCTTTTGCTATTCCCGTGTACACTTTACAATCTTTGGATAATGCTGCAATATGCTCATCCAGAAGCTGTAATGGTTCGGAGGAGAATAACGTCATGATCATCCCTTCATCGTCACAGCCAATTACAGGCAGTACAAGAACATCCGCTGTCTCTAACAGCGAGGTAGATAGTTGATCTCTTGTGATGTCTTTCAACTGATCTGTGAGTTCATTGAATCCCACAATGGAGACTACTGCATCCATCTGAGAACACTTTCGAATCACTTCTATCTGTCTTGCATCCCCGCCAAGGAACACAACTCTAACTCCAGTCAGCATTAGGATGTCGCTCCTTTCACAATTCCAAGTGCTATATGAGCATGATATGCGGAAGCCTAAGAAGGGGTGATGGATGTGAGGACAAAAAAGAACTAACGAATACCTTCTTAAGGTCATTCGTTAGCTCAATTTCAAAATATATGAAAGTAAAAGTTTCACTTGATACGCTACTTCTTATATTACCGATGAGACGGATACCCGCCCTTAAGGGACGGTGTATTCGTTTCTTCTTGCTTCACTATTTACCTGTATGACCAAATCCACCCTCACCACGCACGGTCTCCGAAAGCTCCTCTACGAATTCCCATTCCACTTGAGGAACGATTTGGAACACCATTTGAGCAATCCGTTCGTTCCTAACAATGGTAAATGGTGCATCTCCCAGGTTAATTAATAGAACTCTAATTTCCCCCCGATAGTCGGCATCAATCGTTCCTGGGGTATTCAAACACGTTATACCATGCTTGAGTGCTAGTCCACTACGTGGACGAATTTGTGCTTCAAGACCTTCTGGCATAGCGATCGCAAATCCAGTAGGTATTAATTTTCGTTCACCAGGTTGCAGGACTACATCTTCTATAACCGCTGCATACAAATCATACCCTGAGGCTAAACGAGACATTTTTTCAGGAAGTTTGACATCTTCATTCCCAGGTAACTTATTTATTTGAACGTAATGTGACAAAATCATCTCTCCCTACACCTGAAATCGTTTTATCTGAAGCACCTACCATAGCTATGGAGGTCGGTACACTAAACATAAGATCCAGTAACGATTCAACATCATTCATAGATACGTTCTCAATATTAGCAATCATTTCATCTAACGAATAATGTCTACCCAGCATGAGCTCATTTTTCCCTAGTCGATTCATCCGACTACCTGTACCTTCTAAGCTAAGAATTAGACTTCCCTTCAGTTGCTCTTTTCCTTTACGCAACTCATCTTCACTTAAGCCCTTTGTTGCGAGATCAAATAAGACTTCTTTCGTCAGCTCCATAACCTCTTTCGTCTGTTTAGGAGCCGTTCCAGCATAAATGGTAAACAATCCATTATCCGCATGGGAACTGTGGTACGAATAAACGGCGTAGGCCAGTCCATGTTTTTCACGTATTTCCTGAAATAACCTAGAACTCATTCCCCCACCTATAGCGTTATTCAACAATACCATAGCATATTGCCTTTCATCATCAATGGCACAGCCCGGAAATGACATACATATATGGTTCTGTTCTGTTTTTTTCTTATGAAACAATACATTACTCTGAAACTCAGGAACTACGATCTCACTCTCACTTCCGTGATTCTGGAATTCACCAAAATGTCGTTCCAATAACTCTACGAGATGCTCATCAATATTACCTGCTACGCTTATCACCGTGTTCTCGATGGTATAGTGCTGGGCCATATACGCTCTAAGATGTTTCGAATTCATTCCTTCTAAGAGCTCTTTCGTTCCTAAGATCGGGTAAGCCAACGGATGTTCTCCATAAACAGCTTTTGCCATTAAATCATGGACAATATCATCCGGGGTATCTTCATACATAGAAATTTCTTCAAGAATAACATTTTTTTCTTTGGAGAGCTCATGATCATCAATATTAGATCGGAAGAACATATCCGCAAGTACATCTACAGCAATAGGTAAATGCTCATCAAGCACTTTCGCGTAATAACATGTATATTCTTTGGATGTGAATGCATTCACATTACCTCCAATAGCATCAAACTGTTCCGCGATATCTTTTGCGTTAAATCTTTCTGTCCCTTTAAAAAGCATGTGCTCGATGAAATGAGAAACACCATTATTCTCTAGATTCTCATACCTCGAACCTGTTTTCACCCATATCCCAAATGATACGGAACGGCAAGTTGGAATTTTCTCCATAACTACTCTCAGGCCGTTACTTAGCTTTGTTATTTCCACTTGAAGGCCCTCCTATTATGAAACCTAAATACTTCAATATAAATGTATTCCCTATCCTACCAAATTATTAAGCTTCACTCAACTATTCGCTATAGTATTCGCTCAGAAGAAAGGGTTTGACTCACCGTGCCTAGACTCAAACCCTTTGCTTTAATCGCTTTAATCATCCCCTGCAAAGCCTGAGAGGAAGATGAGGTTGGATGCATCAATATGAGATATCCTGGTTCTACTTTGTTAGATATTTTGTTCACGATCGACGCAGGAGAAGGGTGTTGCCAATCCACCGTATCCAATGTCCATAATACGGTATGCATGCCCTGTCCTTTAGCAATCCGAACCGTGTCACTATCGAAGTCTCCTGAAGGAGGAGCAAACCATTTTTTCTCTTCACCCAATTCATCCTTCAACAGCTTCTGAGTCTTGCTTATTTCTTCAACTGCTCTCTCTTCACTTAACTGACTCATATTAGCATGCGAATACGCATGATTAGATAATTCATGCCCTCTTTTTTGGATTTCCTTAGCTACTTCTATATTATTCTTTAACCATTTGCCATCAAAAAAGAAAGTTGCCTTGACCTTTTCCTGATCCAACGTATTTAACATAGGCACAATAAACTCGTTACCCCAGGCCACATTGATCATTAGTGACACCATAGGTTTAGCAGGGTTACCTCGATAAATAGGTTGTACTTCAAGATCACTGAGTTCCACTTTCGGAATCAGCTGGCGATACTTGTATGTAATCGAGGTTGTGTTCCCTACAGCTTTGGCTTGTTTGTATGTTTCATCTACGTCTACTTCTAATCCATTATAGCCAGGAATAGCTTTCCATACCCGGTCAACTTTTGCATCCACAGGCTCAATCCTTGTACTAATAGCCTTATTTTTTATTTCACGGTATAAGGGATCTTCTTCGGAGATATTATTCATCGATTGAAAAACTTCTTGTGAGACCTTGCCATTCCGCCCATTCTCTATAAATTGCTTTATGCTACTCATCTGACTGATCCCGATCACAATCGTAAAACAACCAAGCAGAATAGCGAACTTTCTCGTATTCATAAAATACTTCATCTCCCTTGTCAGCTTTGTCCCATCATATGAACAGAACAAATAGAATATGAATAGGGAGATGTATTTAAAAAAAGAGCCAGAATATAAAGATTTCTGTCTCTTTTCTCAAATTCGTATTTATGAAGCTAATCGTAGCAACGATTAAACGGTCAGTGTAGCTTTGCGAGACAAATTGATTCGTCCTTGTTGATCAATCTCGGTTACCTTAACCGTGATTGAGTCCCCAATGGCAATAACATCCTCACATTTAGCAACACGTTCTGTTGACAATTGTGAAATGTGAACTAGTCCTTCCTTGTTCGGAAGAATTTCAACAAATGCACCAAATTTCTCAATACGTTTAACAGTACCTACATAGATTTCCCCCACTTCAACTTGGCGGACAATACCTTCAATAATAGCACGTGCTTTTTGATTCATTTCTTCGTTAGTCGAAGCGATGAATACTCGTCCATCTTGTTCAATATCAATTTTAACGCCAGTCTCTTCAATGATCTTGTTGATGATTTTACCACCAGCACCAATGACATCACGAATGCGTTCAGGATTAATATTCAGGGTCATAATTTTCGGAGCGTAAGGAGATAACGTTGTTCTTGGTTGAGCGATAGCTTCATTCATTTTGCTTAAGATGAACATACGTCCTTCTCTAGCTTGATTTAAAGCATCCTGCAAAATTTGACGACTGATTCCATCAATCTTAATATCCATTTGGATAGCAGTAACGCCTACAGCCGTACCAGCAACTTTAAAGTCCATATCCCCAAGATGATCTTCCATACCTTGAATATCAGTCAAGATGGATACATGCTCACCATCTTTAATGAGTCCCATAGCTACACCAGCAACTGGCGCCTTAATAGGAACTCCTGCATCCATCATAGCTAGAATCCCTGCGCATATACTAGCTTGTGAAGACGATCCATTGGATTCCAGTACTTCGGATACGAGACGAATTGCATACGGAAAGTCAACCTCTGAAGGAAGAACTCTAGCCATTGCTCTTTCACCAAGCGCTCCATGTCCAATTTCTCGGCGACCCGGTGGGCGTAGTGGACGTGCTTCACCAACGCTGAACGGAGGGAAGTTGTAATGATGCATGAAGCGTTTCGATTCTTGTGAATCGACCCCGTCAAGAATTTGAATGTCTCCAAGCGCTCCTAAAGTACATACACTAAGCGCTTGTGTTTGCCCGCGTGTAAACAACCCTGTTCCATGCGTACGTGGTAAAATACTTGTATCACATTCAATCGGACGAATTTCATCCAATTTCCGTCCATCAGGACGTACTTTGTCATGTGTAATCAAACGTCTTACTTCTTCCTTAACGATATCATGCAGTACTTCCTTAACATCTTTCATGAGTTCCGGTGTCTCTATGTACTTTTGTTCAAACAAAGTAACCGTCGCCTCATTAATGCTGTCAATCGCATCCTGACGTGCATGTTTTTCCGAAGTTTTAACAGCCTCTTTCAGCTGAGCCTCTGCAAATTCACGAACAGCAACATTTACGTTAGCATCTACCGTACGAAGTTTGACTGCCATCTTAGGTTTACCAGCCAGAGCAACCAGTTCTTCGATCGTCGCCACAATTTTCTTGATCTCATCATGACCAAACATGATAGCTTCAAGCATAACTTCTTCTGGCACTTCATCGCCTTCTGCTTCTACCATCATGATCGCATCTTTCGTTCCAGCAACAACTAGGTATAGGTCACTCGTTTCTTGATCTGCCATGTTCGGATTAATGATGAACTGCCCGTCCTTACGACCAACAGCAACACCACCAATAGGACCATTAAATGGAACATCAGAAATGCTTAATGCAGCAGAGGTACCAATCATCGCTGCGATATCAGGCGCGCAATCTTGATCCACACTCATTACTATATTGGCAACCTGAACATCATTACGGAAACCTTCAGGAAATAATGGACGTATAGGGCGATCCGTTAGACGACTAGAAAGAATAGCCTTCTCGCTTGGTCGACCTTCACGTTTAATAAATCCTCCAGGGATTTTACCAACTGAATACATTCTTTCCTCATAGTTGACCGTAAGTGGGAAAAAATCTAAATCCTTCGGTTCATTAGAAGCTGTTACTGTACACAAAACGACCGTTTCTCCATAACGAACCATCACTGCTGCATTTGCTTGTTTCGCAAAACGTCCCGTTTCCAAGATTAAAGTTCTTCCGCCTAATTGCATTTCAACGCGATTTTCCATGAAATCCCTCCTTTTATTTCTATCAGTATTCCCATATTATTGACATTTCATATAACAAAACACAAGAAGAAACGGCCACACCTTTCTTCAGCAAAAGTTATGCTTCCGAGTGCTAGCGATACAACGTATCACTTTCAGGTAACCGTTTCTGTGATTAATACAAGAAAATTATACTGCAAAAAGCCTATATTTCCTTATATTTTAAAAGCAACCCGGCTGCCCCCGCAGTCACTCCTAAAAGGACATACGGTGAACAACCAGGCTGCATTTAGTAAGATTATTGGAATATTAACGGCGCAATCCTAGTTTCTCGATCAACGCGCTATAACGTCTAACATCCTTATTCTTAAGGTATTTCAACAATCTACGACGTTGACCAACCATTTTCAACAAACCACGACGAGAATGATGATCCTTCTTGTGTGCCTGGAAATGACTGATTAGGTTCGTAATGTTAACCGTAAGAATAGCGATTTGCACTTCTGGTGATCCAGTATCAGTATCATGAATTTTGTGCTCTTCAATCAATTGATTTTTACGTTCTTGAGTTAATGCCATTTGCTATTCACCTCCTTCAATTATAATCGCCAATAGCCTCGTCACCGTTGGTGAGATCGTGCAACCAAGCTAAGGTTATATATCATTGTCTCCAATGACGTTATTTAGTATAGCACACCTGTTTGTAAAAAGTAAATGTTCTACCCTTTACTTAGGTTATAATTCCTACGCCAATAATAGCTCTTCGGCTAACTTAGCATCCATTTGGATCTGAGTTATCAATTCCTGTATAGAAGGGAATTTCCGTTCTTCACGCAAATAATGTACAAGCTCCACCGTCAAATGCTCCCCGTACAAACTTTCGTTGAAGTGAAACAGATGAACTTCAAAACTAGGAGCAATTACTCCTTCGTGAAAAGTTGGTTTTACTCCTATATTCATAACACCCGGGATCCAACCATCATTGTAGAATGCACGAATAGCATATACACCTTTAGCCGGAACGACGTATCGGTCATCCAATTTCAAATTAGCGGTAGGAAATCCGATCGTACGACCTCGTTTCTCACCCTCAATGACTGTACCACGCAATTGATAGCAGCGTCCTAACCACTCATTGGCTTGTTGTAGATCTCCAGCTTGAAGTGCCTTACGTATGCATGAACTGCTCACCTTCTCACCTTCCAGTGGAAAAGGCGAAATAATCTCTACATCCATTATTCCCAAACCCATTTCACGAAGCGTCTCTACGTCCCCTGCTCCCTGATATCCGTAACGGAAGTCAAAACCAACGACAACCGTATCGATATTTAGCGGTAGAAGTACGCCTGTGAAGAAATCTTGTGGACTAACCCGAGAAAAATCTTCATCAAACTGAGCAACATACATCGTATCGACGCCCATGCCTGCAAGCAACTCCTGCTTATTCGCAAGCGGCGTCAAATATCCCTCATAGTCACCTTTCCCCATAACATCTTTAGGATGTGGGTTAAAGGTCACTACAGCTGATGGAATTCCTTTCTGTTTCGCCAAAGATACAGCGGACGAGATCACACTTGTGTGCCCCTGATGAATTCCATCGAACTGCCCTATGGCAACGACTTGTGAGGCTGCCCGCTCATGAAGCATTTCGGATGAGAGGGGGTAAGATAACATTACAGTCTTCACAACTTTCTCACCTGCAATTCCGTTAGATGACCTGCAACTCTGATTATTATTCCTGTAAAAAAACTTTCACTGGGGCAATAGCCCCTGTATCTTCTTGTCTTTGAAATATGCCTAGGAATCTTCCCTTGACATCATATAAACGAATGGGTCCATCTCCATTTACTTCTGGTTCCACTGATTTATATGAAAGTCTTTGGCCTTGGATCGCTGCTGATGTTTTCTCCTCAGAGACCGTATGTACGGGTAATTGAGGAATGGCTTGATCCACAGGTATCAAGTGTGAACCAAGGGTTCCTTCATCCATGTAACGTTGAATATCATCAAAGGTTAAACAATGCTCTGCATCAATCCCTGCTGACTTAGAGCGCGTAAGCTTGACCATTACAGAAGGAAGTCCTAGTGCCCGTCCGATATCTACACAAAGCGTTCGTATATACGTCCCTTTAGAGCATAATACGCGAAAAGAGAGTTCGGGATAAGGACCATCCCATGAAGTATCGGTCATTTCGATCTCATAAATGGTGACCTCACGACTCTTACGTTCAACCGTCTTTCCTTCTCGTGCCAACTCATATAGCCTTTTTCCATCCACTTTCACAGCAGAGTACATAGGAGGAACTTGAGATATAACGCCTTGAAAAGAATTAAGTACCTGCACTACGTCTTCCTTGGTAACGGAAACGGAATCAACTTGTTGTATAATCTGACCCGTTAAATCCTCTGTATCAGTCGCTATTCCAAGGCGTAGCGTTGCGTAGTACTCCTTAGGAAGCTCTTGCATATATTCAACCACTCGGGTAGCACGGCCCAGACATAAAGGCAGTACACCTGTGACTTCAGGATCTAACGTTCCAGTGTGTCCGATACGCTTCATTTTTAAAATACGTCGAACTTTCGCTACGACATCATGTGATGTAAAACCTGCTGGTTTATAAACAGCCAGTATACCCTCTAGATCGCTCATAATAATTGTCTCACCCGCTCAATGACTTGTGGAATAATCGTATCCAACGTGCCTTCTATCTTGCAGCCTGCTGCTCGCACGTGACCTCCACCACCAAAGATTTGCGCAAATGCCGCAACGTCTACGGTTCCTGAGGAACGCAAGCTCACTTTCACAGCGTTCTCGTTGATGACCTTAAATAGAATTCCAACTTCCACCCCACGAATATTACGAGGATAGTTCACAATACCTTCTAAGTCTTCATTCGTAGCTCCACATTCCACCATATGCTCTGGCGTAACATGAACCCAACTAATCAGACCATCAGCAGACATTTCAAGTGTACTAAGTGCCTTAATCAACACTTTCATTTGAGAAGGAGTCATTTCTTCTAATAAGGTTTCAGCCAGTAACGGCCCGTTAACACCATAAGAAAGTAATTCAGAAGCAATACCCATGACTTTGGGAGAAGTATTAGCGTAACGAAATCCACCTGTATCTGTAAGAATACCTGTATAAATGGCTGTAGCAGACTCTTGAGTCCACTCTACCGGAAAATGTCCAATTAAATCATATAAAATTTCCGCCGTAGCAGCTGCATCTGTCTTTATGAGATTCACATGTCCATAACCATCATTGGTTGGATGATGATCCACATTTAGAATTAGGGCATCCTCAGCGAAGAACTGATTCGTTAAGCCTACCCGCCCAAAATCGGCACAATCCACACAGATAACATTCTGAAACATACGTGTAGGAGGATTAATCTCCATATCAAGGATCGTATCTGCCAGCGTGAGAAACTGCATGCGTTGTGGAATAGGACCTTCATTCAACAGTGTGAATTTCTTCCCTAGACATGAGAGAAGCCAGCCCACAGCTACCGTGGAACTGACTGCATCTCCGTCTGGCTGAACATGCGACACTACAAGAAAATCATCATGCTTGAGCAAATATTCCTTTGCTTCTTCAATCGATTGTTCATAGGTCAGCATCGTTCGTCTCCTTTTAAAACAACATTCACGATCATTGGTTCTTATCAATTTCGCTTAAGAGCTTTTCAATGTGACTCCCGTATGCGATAGATTCGTCTAATTTAAACATAAGTTCTGGCGTATGCCGAAAACGAATCCTTTTGCCAAGTTCTGAGCGAAGAAAACCGTTAGCTTTATCAAGCGCTAGAAGCGTATTTTTCTTTTGTTCTTCGTCGCCAAGCACACTAAGATACACTTTTGCTTGTGCAAAATCGTTCGGGACTTCGACCCCAGTTACGGTTACAAAGCCTATCCGAGGGTCCTTCAGTTCACTTTGAATCAAAATACTCAATTCCTTCTTGATCTGTTCTGAAACACGTCCTGTGCGAATTTTAGCCATGTGTAATCACCTCTCTACTTGCGTTCCACTGTTTCCATGATGAACGCTTCAATAACGTCGCCTTCTTTGACGTCATTATAGCTTGCCAAAGTAATCCCACATTCATAACCTTGAGCAACTTCTTTTGCATCATCTTTAAATCTCTTCAAGGAATCGATCTTCCCTTCGTGAATAACAATGCTGTTACGAATTAAGCGAAGTTCCGCATTACGCGTAATTTTGCCTGAAGTAACCATACATCCCGAAACTGTACCCACTTTGGTAATTGTGAATACACTACGGACTTCAGCATGCCCAATAATAGTTTCTTTATAAATTGGGTCAAGCATGCCCTTCATGGCTTGCTCAATCTCTTCAATAACATTGTAGATGACACGATGTAGGCGAATGTCTACTTTCTCTTGGTCTGCAGTTAGAGCAGCTTGATTATCTGGACGAACGTTATATCCAATTACAATTGCACTGGAAGCAGCTGCAAGAATAATATCGGATTCCGTAATCGCACCCGCACCACTGTGAAGTATCTTAACGCGAACGCCTTCCACTTCAATTTTCTCAAGAGAACTCTTAAGTGCTTCGACTGTACCCTGAACATCACCCTTGATGATCACGTTAAGTCCTTTAATCTCACCATCTTTAATGTGTTGGAATAGATCATCCAATGTCACACGAACGTTACTACCCATTTCAGACTGACGGTGAGAGATGGATCGCTTATCAGCGATAGAACGTGCTTTACGCTCATCTTCAAATACCATAAACGGATCTCCCGCTTGTGGAACTTCCGTCAGACCTGTAATTTCAACTGGAGTAGATGGTCCAGCTTCCTTTAAACGACGACCCTTATCATTCACCATCGCGCGAATACGACCGAAGCAGTTACCCGCTACAAAAGCATCCCCTACACGAAGTGTACCATGCTGTACTAACACGCGAGCAACTGGACCGCGTCCTTTATCTAGCTCAGCTTCAATGACTGTCGCACGAGCACGTTTATCAGGATTAGCTTTATATTCATTCATTTCTGCAATGAGCAGAATCATTTCAAGCAAATCTTCAAGGCCCGTTTTTTGCTTAGCAGATACGTTAACGAAAATTGTATCTCCGCCCCATTCTTCTGGAACTAGACCATATTCAGTCAACTCCTGCTTCACTTTATCAGGATCTGCACCTGGCTTATCAATTTTGTTAACCGCAACAATAATTGGTAATTCAGCTGCTTTCGCATGGCTGATCGCTTCTACAGTCTGTGGCATTACACCATCATCTGCAGCAACAACAATGATTGAAATATCAGTCACTTGAGCTCCACGTGCACGCATCTGTGTAAAAGCTTCGTGACCAGGTGTATCAAGGAACGTTATTTTCTTATTGTTAATCTCAACCTGATAAGCACCAATATGTTGAGTAATACCGCCTGCTTCGCCACCAGTTACATTCGTAGAACGAATAGCATCTAGTAATGTAGTTTTACCATGGTCAACGTGACCCATAATTGTCACTACAGGAGCACGAGATTTCAAATCAGCTGCTTCATCCACTTCTTCCATCGTTTCAAAGCGATCATCTTCTACTGCAATCTTCACTTCAACTTCTACACCGAATTCAGCGGCAAGAAGAAGAACAGTTTCGATATCCAGTTCCTGATTGATGGTTGCCATAACACCCATCGTAATCAACTTTTTAATAACTTCTGATGCATCTTTATGAAGCAGTTTAGCAGATTCGCCAACCGTCGTCACACCACGAACAATAATCTTCTTAGGGGTGTTGTCAATTTTCTCACGTGCTTGGTAATTAGCCTTACCTCTACCGTTTTTACCACCACGATTATTTCTGTAGTTGCCACCTTTGTTATCGTCGAAACGTCTAGCTCCATTGTTATTGGATCTATTTTTGTTAACGCCTCTGTTATCACCTTGAGCAGCGCCTTCCGTACGTGATGCATCTCGAGTAGGAGCTCCTGTACCACGGTTTTGTGTCTGTGGACGAGCAGCTGGACTACTTGGACGGGTTGTTGGACTGCTTGAACGTTGTCCCCCACCTTGCGCAGGACTACTTGGACGGTTCGCAGTGTTTGACCCTTGCTGACCACTTGGTCTTTGTCCACCTTGAGATGAAGCTGGTCTTGTTGAACCTCCAGTACTTTGAGGTCTTGGTGTTCCAGTATTACTGTTTTGGGGTCTTGGAGTACCCGTGCTACTTTGCGGCCTGGACGTTACTGTACCTGTACCATTGTTATTATTCGGATTATTATTCATACCTACCTGCTTTTCCTGTTGTTTTTTTGTCTCACTTTGCACCGTAACGGGAATGTTCTCTTGACGAGAAACAGACGCTTCGTTCGGCTTTACCACAACGTCATCCTTCTTGACAGATGACGTTGCTGCCATTGCATGATTATCTCCGCTGTCTCTTTTCGCGGCTGCATTGGACTTAATATTGTCGAAAAATTTCTCCACTTTAGTGACAGCGTCACTCTCCATCACACTCATATGGTTATTAACGGGTAGATCCAAACGCTTCAAAATCGTAATAATTTCTTTACTACTCATGTTTAGCGATTTAGCATACTCATATACGCGAAATTTTTCCTTATTACTTTCTTGTTTAGTCAATATACTCCACCTCCGACATTGTCTCCATAGATTCAGAGATCATTTTCGCGAACCCTTGATCCGTAATTGCCAGCACAACACGATGTGGTTTCCCAATACTTGTGCCCAGACTTTCCCGGTCATATCCGATCACCAGAGGGATTTTGTACGTTCCGCATTTATCACGAAACTTTTTTTGTGTATTTGGTGAGGCATCGCTAGCTAGGATAACCAGCTTTGCTTCTGAAGATCGAATAGTTTTGAGCACGACTTCGTCACCTGTTACTATTTTTCCTGCACGCATCGCAAGACCCAGACGAGAAAGCGTCTTATTCATCATTGGAATTCTCCTTCATCACTAGAAATTCATCTTCCGCAGCTACAAAATCATCTGCCAATTGCTCATAAATTTCTGGCTTTACATGATGTTTCAAGGCACGATCCAATGACTTATTCTTGTGTGCCAATTTAAAGCAGGCGACCTTACCGCATAAATAAGCTCCACGGCCAGATTTCTTACCTGACAGATCAATTAGCACCTCGTCGTCTGGCGTCTTCACGATACGAATCAGTTGTTTCTTCGGCATCATTTCTTGGCATGCCACACATTTACGTAATGGTACTTTTCTAGACTTCATACTGTACCCTCCGTCCTAATTTAGGAAATTAATCGACGGAGACAGAATCTTGAGGCATCTCATCAGAGAATGTTTTCGGTCTACCGAATTCCTGTTCCGCTTGAGTCTCACTTTTGATATCAATTTTCCATCCAGTCAACTTAGCTGCAAGCCTTGCATTCTGACCTTTAATACCGATAGCAAGAGATAATTGATAGTCTGGCACAACAACCCGAGCCATCTTTTCATTCTCAAACACTTCGACTTCCAGAACTTTTGAAGGACTAAGAGCATTTGCAACATATTCTTCAACCTTATCGGAATACCGTACAATATCAATTTTTTCTCCACGTAGTTCAGCAACAATCGTCTGTACCCGAACGCCCTTAGGTCCAACACAAGAACCCACTGGATCCACCTCATCGTTACGTGAAAAAACAGCAATTTTAGAACGGAAACCCGCCTCCCGTGCAACGGAACGAATCTCAACAACTCCGTCAAAAATTTCAGGAACTTCCAATTCAAATAGACGTTTAAGTAAGCCAGGATGAGTACGTGACAACATAATTTGCGGACCTTTAGTCGTATTCTCAACTTTTGTGATATAGGCTTTTGTCCGCTCGCCATGTTTAAACTTCTCATTCGGCATAAGCTCATTCAGAGGAAGCAATGCTTCAACTTTACCTAAGTCAATGTAAACGTTGCGAGGATCCTGACGTTGAACCGTTCCGGTCACAATATCTTCCTCTTTATCCACATAAGCGTTATAGATCAGCCCACGTTCTGCTTCACGAATACGTTGTGTAACAACTTGTTTTGCCGTTTGTGCAGCAATACGACCGAAGTCGCGTGGAGTAACTTCAATCTCTGCAATGTCCTCCATTTGAAAATGAGGATTTATTTCACGTGCTGCGGGAAGTGAAATCTCCATCCGAGGATCCAACACTTCTTCAACAATTAGTTTACGGGCATAAACTTTAATAACCCCCGTATTGCGGTTCATGTCTACTCTAACATTTTGGGCCGTATTAAAATTACGTTTATAGCTTGAGATTAACGCAGCTTCAATCGCTTCAAATATTATTTCTTTACTGATCCCTTTTTCTCGTTCTAATTCATTCATTGCTTCAATAAAATCCATACTCATTGGAATTCAGTTCCCCCCTTTCTTCATCCTTGTTCCTTAAAAAATGATAGTTAATCTAGCGCTTGCTACTCTGGCATACGGAATACTGTACTGCTTCTTACCTATTACAATGACAAGTATATCGTCCTCAAACGAAAGAAGCCGGCCTTCAAATTCTTTGAGACCGTCCAGTGCTTCGTATACAGTAACAAACACATCTTTACCAACCGATTTAGTAACATCGGCACTTTTCTTTAATGGTCGCTCCGCACCAGGAGACGATACTTCCAGGAAGTAAACATCAGTAATTGGATCATTAAGATCCAGCTGTTGGCTCATATATTCACTAATCAAGCCGCAGTCATCAATATCAATACCGCCTTCTTTGTCAACATAAATACGTAGAAACCAACTGCTTCCTTCTTTCACGTACTCCACATCAACAAGTTCGAAGCCATGCTCATCCATATAAGGTTGGACCATTTCTTCTACGATACTTTTTATCTTAGGTGTGCTCAAAGACTATAACCTCCAAGACTTTCATTATCCTATATACCAAAGAGTAAAGAGTGGGTTGCCCCACTCTTTAAACAACGGTTTTATCTCCATGATTACTACAGAAAATTATAACATAGTCTGGCAACACTGACAAGTATCAGTCCTTGACTCCCCCTTGAGCTAACAAGAAAAAGCCCTTGTCTAACAGGTGTTTAAGCTCTTTTAAAACAAAGACAGTTGGTTGCTTTCTGGCAACCCTCGGAAGCATCCCATCTGCGTGAGTACCTCAACAATCGTTTTACTTGCCTTTGATTTTTGCTGGAAGTCCTCAATAGATAGATATTCTCCATCTAGACGCGCAGCAGAAATGTTACGAGCGGCATTATCACCAATCCCCTGCATTGCTGAGAACGGTGGGATAAGAGAATCTGCATCTATCGTAAACTTGGTAGCATCAGAACGATAAAGATCAATACTTTTGAAACTGAAGCCACGTGCTGTCATCTCCAAAGCCATTTCAAGTATAGCTAACATGCTTTTCTCCTTAGTCGTTGCTTGGAAACCTTTCTGTTCAATTTCCACAATCTGACGACCTATCGCTTCATATCCTTGGCAGCAAAGTTCAATGTCGAAATCCTCAGCTCGAACGGTAAAGTATGTCGCGTAATAGGCAATTGGATAATACAATTTGAAATAGGCAGTACGTACTGCGGATATAACATAGGCTGCAGCATGTGCCTTTGGAAACATGTATTGAATTTTGAGACATGAATCAATATACCAAGCAGGCACTTTGCATTTCTTCATCTCTTCAATCCATTCAGGTGTTAGCCCCTTCCCCTTACGAACACTCTCCGTAATCGTAAAGGCCAACCCTGCATCCATCCCCGCTTTATAAATCAAATAGAGCATGATGTCATCGCGACAACCAATTACCGTCTTAATATTGCAAGTCCCATTCTTAATTAAATCTTGCGCATTACCTAACCAAACGCCAGTTCCATGGGATAATCCAGAAATCTGCAATAAATCGGCGAAGGACGTTGGTAATGACTCGATTAACATTTGACGAACAAATTTAGTTCCCATCTCAGGTACACCATAAGTAGCCACAGGCGTTCTAATCTGTTGTGGTGTAACCCCTAGTGCTTCCGTAGAGTTGAACAAACTCATCACTTTGGAATCATTCATAGGTATCGTTGTTGGGTCAACACCCGTTAAATCTTGCAACATTCGCATCATCGTTGGGTCATCATGACCCAGAATATCAAGTTTAAGTAGGTTGGACTCAAATGCATGATAATCAAAGTGGGTCGTCTTCCATTCAGCGCTAGTATCATCTGCTGGGTATTGAATCGGCGTGATATCTTCAACATCCATGTAATCAGGTACTACCACAATTCCACCTGGATGCTGACCTGTACCTCTTTTAACACCTGTAAAACCAGCTGCAAGACGACTCACCTCTGCACCTCGCCAATGCTTTTGATGTTCTTCTTCATACTTTTTCGTGTAACCAAAAGCCGTTTTCTCTGCAATGGTACCAATCGTACCCGCGCGGAACACACATTTATCTCCAAAAATTTCTTTCGTGTAATTATGAGCTATTGGCTGATATTCACCAGAGAAGTTAAGGTCAATATCGGGAACTTTATCGCCTTTGAATCCGAGAAAGGTTTCAAATGGAATATCCTGCCCCTCACCTTTCAGAATCCCGCTACAATGAGGACAAATTTTCTCTGGAAGGTCAAACCCACTCGGAATGCTACCGTCAAGGAACCATTCATTATATTTACACTCGGTGTTCTTACAAACATAATGAGCTGGCAACGGATTAACCTCTGAAATCCCTAAAAAGGTGGCAACGACTGATGACCCTACAGATCCACGTGATCCAACCAGATAACCATCTCTATTTGATTTCTTCACTAAACGTTCAGATATCAAATAGTTTGCTGAGAATCCGTATTTGATAATCGGCTCTAGTTCTTTCTCAAGTCGCTTTATCACAACATCAGGTAATTCTTCACCATATATGCTCTTAGCCGTATCATAACAAGTGTTTCGAATCTCTTCGTCAGCGCCTTCGATAATAGGTGTATAGAGCTTTGTTGGGAATAACGGGTAATCTTCGAAACGATCGGCCAATTCAATGGTATTCGTAACCACCACTTCATTCGCTTTTTCCTTACCTAAGAAATCGAATTCCTCAATCATTTCTTCTGTTGTACGAAAATGTGCATCTGGTTTACGCATATCTTTTAACGGACTGAAACCCGTAATGCCATTAATCGCAATATCACGGAAAAGTTTCTCCCGAGGTTCAAGATAATGTGCATTCCCTGTTGCAATGACCGGTTTGCTTAGTTTCTCACCTATTTCGCAAATCCGTTTCACAGCTGTCTTTAACTCAAGTGCGCTAGCAACCAGACCTTTATCTACTAGATGCATATACATGGTCAAAGGTTGAATTTCCAGAATATCATAGTATTGCGCAATATCCTCTGCCTCTTCCACAGACTTATTCAAGACCGCTTCAAAGAATTCCCCTTTCTCGCAACCTGAGATCACAAGTAACCCTTCACGCATTTCATCAAGCTTGGATTTCGGTATGCAGGGAACACGCTTAAAATACTCCGTGTTAGATAAGGATATTAACTTGAACAGATTCTTCTTACCTATCAAATTCAAAGCATATATTCCACAATGAAATGGCCGTGTATTGGACAAGTCTTTTCCTACATAGTCATTAAGGCGATCCAACATGGTTATGCCCTTCATTTTCAGTACATCGCTAAGAAGGCCATTTAATATACCTGCCAATGCGATCGTATCGTCAATCGCTCGGTGATGGCTCTCCAGCAATACTTTATACTTGCCAGCCATCGTATTAAGCCTATGATTCTTCATGCCTGGATAGAGTAAACGAGATAATTCAAGGGTATCCAACACTGGATTTAGCATTATCGGTAATCCATATTCTTTCAGTGATGCTTGAATAAAACCAACATCAAATCTCGCGTTATGAGCTACCAGAATGCCATCTTCAGCGAATTTCACGAACTCATGTAATACAGGTTCTAGATCCGGAGCATCCTTTACCATTTCATCTGTGATATTCGTTAACTGCTGGATGTGATAAGGAATTTTCTCATGTGGGTTGACAAAAGTAGCGTAACGATCGATTTCCTTGCCATCTTTTATTTTCACCGCAGCAAGCTCTGTAATATTACTAGCTGTAACCGAAAGACCTGTAGTCTCAATATCAAATACAATATAAGTTGCACTATTGAGGTCAATCGGCCGTGGTTGTAGCACGACAGGAATAGAGTCATTCACGACATTGGCTTCTACACCATATATCATCTTTAATCCATTCTTTTTCGCTGATTTGGCTGCTTCAGGGTAACTTTGAACACCACCATGGTCGGTAATTGCAATCGCAGTGTGTCCCCATCGAGCTGCCGTCTTAATATATTTATCGATAGGCGTGATGGCATCCATCGTACTCATCGTAGTATGCAAGTGAAATTCTACCCGTTTCAAAGGTGCGTTATCTTTACGTTCAGCAGGTGCCTGTACTTCATTTAAATCCGTTGGCATCATAACCAATTCAGGAATGGTCATGAAACGATCGTATTCTACCCGACCACGTACTTTTATCCATTTGCCATTTTCCAGTTTGTTTAACACTTTGACATCATCTTTTGTTTTGGCAAACATCTTCATTTGCATGGAATCACCGAAATCAGTCACGTTAAACATAAACAAGGTCATACCATTTCGTAACTCTTTGCTATCGAGGCCAAATACAGCTCCCTGAATCGTAACCTTTTTCTCTTCATCCTGAATCTCTTGAATAGGTACAGGCTGTTCCTTAATATCATATCCCATATGAAGACGAACATCTCCAGCATCCTCATCGAAATTACTCTCAGCCTCAATGCTGCTCATCATATTCTGAACAACTTCCCGCTCTTCTTGAATCTTCTTCTGTTCAAATTCCTCAATTGCTTCTTTCCCGCTATCTCCAACACCCAATTTAACGTGAAGGGGAAGAGCAAAGTAGTGAGCAAAAAAGCGAGTAATAGCTTGATCGATTTGTTTCTTCTTGGCTAGTTCCAGTGAAGTAGCATCAGTCAATTTTAAGAGTAACTTCTCACCTTCAATTTCATATGTTGCTCTCGCCATCCATCCATTGACCGAAGGAATCTCCCTCTGTACCCATTCTTTAAACAAACTCCAATACGCATTCACAATATCTTCAGCTAGTACAGCATCCGTATATTTAAAAACAAATGAAATTTTGGCTATATGTTGCAACTTTTCTTGAATTCTGAGACAAAATGCACGATACACTTCCCCAGGAACAATCGTATCCTTAACAATACTAATAGCCCATTCTTGGCTGCTACGGCTAATCTCAACCTTTTCAATATATCCATCCAAAAAATGAGGATCGATTAGAGCGGGTGGAACTGTGCCTTGTTTCATCAGAAGCTCAAACCTTGCTCTTTTCTCTTCCACAGTGCTCATCATTTCTTCCCCCTTGACCACCTAGCCTTAACTATTAAAAAGCGAAAAGCTTCTGTGTACAAAAATGCTCTCGATCTCTTACCCACCGACTCATTCCTGCCAGAAGCTCTTCTACTTAACTTTCTTAGAACTCTATAAACTCTTAGTACGCTCTAGCAAATACAACTGTATGTTTGGAATCCGCTCCACAAACGATACAGGTTTCTTTAGTTTCAGCTGGTTCCAATGGAATATTACGGCTAGTTGCTCCGGTCTCTTCCTTCACCTTGCGCTCACATTCTACTGTACCGCACCATCCAGCTAATGTGAACCCACGTGATTCTTCCATTCTCATCTTCATTTCATCAAGGCTGTCTACGGAATAGAAATGATCGCTCATAAATTGTTTCGCTTGGTCTAACATTTCTTGATGTACTTGTTCAAGCATTGCCTTCACTTCTTCGATCAGATTATCCTGCTGAACAATCTTCTTCTCACCTGTTATACGCGATACTAGTACACAGACGCCATTCTCCATGTCACGAGGACCAAGTTCCAATCGAACAGGTACACCACGCATTTCGTATTCATTAAACTTCCAGCCTGGAGTTACATCACTACGGTCATCGACCTTAACTCGAACCCCTGCTTTCTTCAGTTCACTAAACAATTCGTCCGTGCGTCCCACTACTGCTTCGCGAGTCTTAGCAGGTCCAATAGGAATCATGATAACTTGTGTAGGTGCTACTTTTGGTGGTAGCGCCAGTCCACGATCATCTCCATGTACCATAATTAACGAACCAATTAATCTAGTAGTCGTTCCCCATGATGTGGTGTGTACATACTCTTGTGTATTCTCACGATTTAAGTATTGTATTTCAAAGGCTTCTGCAAATTTCGTTCCAAGATAATGAGACGTACCAGCTTGTACAGCCTTTCCATCTTTCATCATCGCTTCAATAGAGAACGTATCTACTGCCCCAGCAAATCGTTCCGAAGGCGTCTTCTGTCCCGTAATAACTGGGATCGCAAGATATTCCTCTAAGAATGAACGATAAAGTTCCAACATTTTCATCGTTTCCTCACGTGCTTCTGTCTCGTTCTCGTGAGCTGTATGACCTTCCTGCCATAAAAACTCAGTTGTTCTAATGAATGGCAAAGTCCGCTTTTCCCAACGAACGACGTTCGCCCATTGATTTATCAACACAGGTAAGTCCCTGTAAGATTTAATCCATTTAGAATACATGTGACCAAACATCGTTTCAGAAGTTGGACGAATCGCAAGACGTTCTTCCAGCTTCTCACCAGCAGCCTCGGTTACCCACGGCAACTCAGGATTAAATCCTTCAATATGATCCTTTTCTTTCTGGAAGAAACTCTCAGGGATTAAGAGTGGGAAATAAGCATTACGATGCCCAGTTTCCTTAAAACGGCGATCCATCTCCGCTTGAATGTGTTCCCAAATTTCATATCCATCTGGACGGAATACGATACAACCCCGAACTGGTGAATAATCCATTAACTCAGCTTTTTTAATCACATCTATATACCAACGGGAGAAGTCTTCTCCTTGTGGTGTAATCTCCGTCACGAATTGCTTATCTTTTGACATAAGGATGAATTTCCTCCTAAAAGTTTTTGAGCGTTGCTTCTTAGATTAAACTTCGAAAAAACTAACTTCGAAAGCATAATCTAATTTTTCTGTAATACTTCATGCTTCGCTTCTGAAAAATTCACAGCGAAAGCATGTACAAAGTTTTTGAGCGGTGCTTCTCTCGAATCTTCGAGAAAAGCTATACTCATGCATAACTTAGCGCAGGGGACGGAATTGTCCTGAAGAAGCGTTAGCGCTCGCCTACAAGTTTTCCAAAGGAAAACTACTACGAAAGCATATGCTTGCCTTTGGATTTCTACCGCTATAGGCGGTATATAATCAGGAAATCCGAGGGCAACAGCGATCGTAAGGGCAATCCGTTACCGTAGCTGTCATGCTGGAATGCTGTAGCATTAACCATTAATCAATCTTAAAATATCGTTATAGGTAACAGCGATCATAAGCAGGAATAACATCGCAAACCCAACAAAATGAACCATTCCTTCACGATTCGGATCAATAGGTTTTCCACGTATCCACTCAACACCAAGAAATACGAGTCGGCTACCATCAAGCGCCGGAATAGGGAACAAGTTAAAAATCCCCAAGTAAAGACTTAATATAGCGGCCCAATACGTAAGTTGCTCAATGCCTTGCTTCGCGATCTGACCCGTCACCTCAAAAGTACGTACAGGTCCTCCAAGATCATCCATGGAGAATTGGTTAATTAATTTACTGAACCCTTTAAAGATCATTTCAGTGGTACTTACCATCGTCTTCCCAGAGTTTACAATCGTCTCACCGAAAGTAGCTTTACGAGATGGGAGTTCCGGAGTAATTCCTACTTTACCACCTTCTTGTCCTTCCATCTTGACTGGCGTAAGGGTTACATTAAATGTTTCATCGCCTCGACGAATCGTCCATTCCATAGGTTTCCCTTGGGATTCTGCTGTTAATGAAATCATTTTCTGATAATCAGCACCAATCATCGTACCATTGATGGAATCAACGATATCCCCTTTTTTCAAATTAGCTTCAGAAGCTGGCATACCTTCTGATACATTACCAATTTGGACATACGTTGGGTTATCCAAAGGAATACCGGCCATCTGGATATGTATCGCGAACAATACAAACGCAAGAATAAAGTTCATTACAGGTCCTGCAAAGATAGACAACGCACGTTGACCTACCGTCTTACTACCAAATTGACGATTTTTTGGAGCAATCTGTGTCTCTTTTCCTTTTGTAACCATCATCGCTTGGGGATGAACACGATATTGTTGAACATCCTCATCCACGTTTAGTCTTACAGTTAGAGCTACATCGAGATCAATGGATTCTACTTCACCACGTATCACATTTTTACGGTTATCTAGCTGATCCAGATAGATCTTCTTCACTTCGTCGTTCACTATGCGAACGGCAATCGTCTGCCCCACCTGAATTTCCACGATTTCAGGATCTTCACCGGCCATACGTGCATAACCACCAAAAGGTAGTAACCGAAGCGTAAACTGAGTTTCATGACGTTTATAGGAGAACAGTTTCGGACCGAAACCGATAGCAAATTCTCGAACCAATATGCCGGCACGTTTAGCGAAATAGTAATGACCCCATTCATGTACCGTCACAATTACAAAAAACATTAATACTGTCAGAAAAACGACCTGAACCATTTCCAAAGCAACTCATCCCCCTTTATTGTCTAAGATCGAAGTATGTCCTTATAGATTATCATTATTCTCCGACCCAACACAAGAGAATCACTTTTGAAGCAATTTTTTCAAAAGAGAAGATAGTAAATTCTATTAAAGTCTCAGTGCCAACTCACGCGAACGGCGATCACACTCTTCAATAGAACCTAAATCAGGAATGGAAATATTATCATGCTGTTCAAGTACTTTTTCAATAATCTCTTCAATATGAAGAAAAGATATTTCCCTCTGTAAAAAACGTGCTACGGCAATCTCATTTGCAGCGTTAAAGGCCGTTGTTGCTGTTCCACCCATTCTGCCACACTCAAATGCAAGACGCAGACAAGGAAATCTCACATAATCCATCTCTTTAAAATGAAGACTTCCCACTTCCGAAAGAGACAAACTACGTGTAGGTGATGCCCATCGCTCTGGATAAGTTAAAGCATATTGAATAGGAACCCTCATATCTGGATTTCCTAGTTGGGCAATAATGCTACTATCACAGAACTCCACAAAAGAATGAACGATACTCTCGGGGTGAAGAAGTACATTTATTTGATCATAAGGTAAATTAAAAAGCCAATGTGCCTCGATCACTTCGAGTCCCTTATTAACCATTGTCGCTGAGTCTATTGTAATCTTCGACCCCATGGACCAGTTAGGATGCTTTAACGCATCTTCAACGGTAACATCCTTTAATTCTTCACGTGATAAATTTCGAAATGAACCGCCCGATGCTGTTATGGTAATCCCAGCTACATCCGAGCTACGCTCACCATTCATACATTGAAAAATAGCAGAGTGCTCACTATCGATCGGGAACAATTCCACTCCCTTTTTAAGTGCAAGTGAAGTCACTAAGTGACCGGCAGTCACCAAGGTTTCCTTGTTAGCCAGTCCAATGTGCTTACCTGCTTCAATCGCTGCCAATGTAGACTGTAACCCTACACTTCCCATCACCGCAGTAACGACCATTTCAGCGTCTGTGCCTGCTGCAACTTCTACAAGACCTGCATCTCCATAATATACTTGTGTCGTAGAAGGAAGATGCGGCTTAATTTGTTCCGCTAATTCTTTCGTAGCAATGGATACTTTCCTTGGTTTAAACTCATGTACCTGACGAATCAGCAATTCCGCGTTCGTACCCGCTGCAAGGCCTTCGACTTGAAATTGATCTCTATGAGTGGACACCACGTCCAAAGTCTGAGTCCCGATAGATCCCGTAGAACCTAATATACTTATTTTTTTCATAATGCACCTTCTCTCGTGTTAGTAAGGCAATAGCATCACGATATGTACAAAAGGGAAAACAATAATCCAACTATCACAACGATCTAATATGCCGCCGTGACCTGGCAATAGCTTACCTGAATCTTTAATATTATACACTCGTTTATAAGCGGACTGCATCAGATCGCCCAACTGTCCAACAACAGCACATGCAAGTCCTATGAGGATAGCTCTTCCTAATCCGAGCAAATCACCCGAAGAAATAGCAAATATGACAGCGGTAAGAATAGCTATCACAACACCACCAAATGCACCTTCAATTGTTTTGTTGGGGCTAATGGCAGGCCACAGCTTATGGCGTCCCCATTGTTTACCGACAAAATAGGCACCCGCATCACTTGCCCAGATTGATGAAAGCAATAGAAAAGTCCAAAATAACCCGTGCCCATCAGGAGCATGACGAGATTCTGCGATGAAGTAAAATCCAACACCAATGTACAATACACCTAATAAAAGCAATGATACTTGCTTAATATCGATACGATTTTTGGTAAGCACCGTCATCATCATAAACAGAAAGAGGAGCAGCCAAATGAGTTCCCCATTTGGAGTATATGTTATATTCAAAAGTTTCCAAGGGAACATAATCATGGTCACACCAATAAATCCAAGCGTAGCTATTCCGCTGAAAGGGCGTAATTTGATCATTTTTACAAACTCATAATAACCTATCAGAGACATGGCAAGTACAAATAGATGAAATGACATGCCACCAATTACACAAAATCCTAAAAAAACAGCTCCAGCAATAATCCCGGTAATAAGTCGTTGTTTCAACGATTTTCATCCTCTACTTGAGTTATGACAGCCCACCGTATCGTCTTGTTCTGCGCTGATATTCAGCGACAGCATCATGTAAATGATCCTTATTAAACTCAGGCCAATAAATATCGGTGAACCATAATTCGCTATATGCCAACTGCCATAGCATAAAGTTGCTGATTCTCATTTCACCACTAGTACGGATCAACAAGTCTGGATCAGGTAGACCATAGGTTTTTAAATGATCTTCAATCAGTGCAGGATTAATATCCTCCGCTTTCAATCTACCGGCTTCAATCTCTTGTCCAAGTAATGTCATACAATCCGTTATTTCTTTACGACCACCATAGTTCAGCGCAAAATTAAGCACAAGCCCATCATTACTAGCTGTACGATTGACCGCATCTTCCATAGCTTTTAAAGTATGGTTAGGTAGCCCATCCTTATCACCCATCATACGAATCTGTACGTTTCGTTCTATTAGTTCATCCAACTCAATTGCGAGAAATTCTTGGGGAAGTCGCATAAGGAAATCAACTTCATCTTTAGGACGTTTCCAGTTCTCAGTCGAGAAAGCGTACATCGTTAAATATTTAATACCAAGCTCATCGGCAGCAATCGTTGCACGTTTAACTGCCTTCATTCCGTTATGGTGCCCAACAATTCTTGGTAACCCAAGACGTTTCGCCCAACGTCCATTTCCATCCATGATGATCGCAACATGTTCAGGAATATTATCCGTAGTAATGTCCATCGGCTTTGGACTGTCTTTATGCATCCACCATGATCGAATTCGTTTGATCATTCCATTTCCTCCAAGCCACATTCTGCAAGTTGAAACTGATATTCACATCACACCTAATGGATAAGAGAATTCTTTTCCGTTCAAGAAAAAATGGCTACACCGTCCCTTAAGAACGGGTATCCGTCTCTTCGGAAATATAAGAAATAGAGCATCAAGAGAAACTTATGCTTTCTTAAATTTAAAAAGAGACAAACCCCACCATAAAAGGAGGGGCCATAAGTCTCTTATACGTCCATGATCTCTTTTTCTTTCACCAAGAGAACCTTGTCGACTTCGGCGCTATATTTATCCGTCATCTTCTGAATATCTTCTTGATGTTTGTGGGATTCATCTTCGGTAATATCTGTTTTTTCCAATTTCTTAATGTCATCATTCGCATCGCGGCGAATATTACGAATAGCAATTTTTGCTTCTTCACCGAATTTTTTAGTTGTCTTAACCAACTCAACTCGACGTTCTTCTGTTAGCGCTGGTATAGTCAAGCGAATCATAGTTCCATCATTGGAAGGTGTAATTCCAATATCCGACTTCGAAATCGCTCTTTCAATCTCTGGCAACGAAGTTTTGTCCCAAGGCTGGATCATCAATGTACGAGAATCCGGCGTGTTAATGTTAGCTAATTGACTAAGCGGTGTTGGTGACCCATAATAATCGACCTGAATTCGATCAAGCAGAGCAGGCGCAGCACGACCCGCACGCAAAGAAGAAAGATCACGTTTCAAAGCAAGAATCGCTTTTTCCATTCGTTCTTCAGCACTTTTTCTAATCGCTTGTGGCATTAGTCTACACTCCCTTTAACAATAGTTCCTATTTTCTCACCTAATACAACACGTTTAATGTTTCCAAGTTCCGTGATTGCAAATACGATAAGTGGAATATTATTATCCATACACAAGGATGATGCCGTGGAGTCCATCACACCTAAATTTTTGTTAAGCACTTCCATGTAGGTCAACTGTTCATATTTCTCAGCTGTTTCATCTTTAAATGGATCTGCGGAATATACGCCATCCACTTTGTTTTTCGCCATCAAGATCACTTCTGCTTCAATCTCTGCAGCGCGTAAAGCAGCTGTTGTGTCTGTTGAGAAGTACGGATTACCTGTTCCAGCAGCAAAAATAACGACGCGACCTTTTTCCAAATGACGTATAGCTCTACGTCGGATATAAGGTTCAGCAATCTGTTGCATCGCAATAGAGGTCTGCACTCTTGTAGGCACATCAATTTGTTCCAATGCATCCTGTAATGCGAGTGAGTTCATTACTGTTGCCAGCATCCCCATATAATCGGCAGTAGCACGGTCAAAACCATTAGCACTACCAGCGATTCCACGCCAGATGTTACCACCACCACAGACGATGGCTACTTCAACACCAAGTTCCACTACTTCTTTAACTTGTACTGCGATCGATGCGATGGTATCCGCATCAATACCATAACCAGTTTGTCCCGAGAGAGATTCACCACTGACTTTTAAGACCACTCTTTTAAATACTGGCTGTTCCAATGTTAACCCTCCACTTTGAGAAGGCGCTAATAAGTCCGCGCCAGTTTTTGTTTCCGTTCCAAGATATAAGAAGCGTAAATACATCTTATATGTTAAAAAAGAAGGAACACATTGTGTCCCACTCTTCTTTATGTCTATTATTATAACACTTTTTTTGAGTATAATTATTAATGTTTAACTTGCGCCATTACTTCATCTACGAAGTTATCTTCTTTTTTCTCTAAGCCTTCGCCAAGTTCAAAACGAACAAAGCGACGAATTGTAATGTTTTCACCGATTTTACTGATTTTCTCATTCAACATCATTGAAATCGTTTTGTCAGGATCTTTAATGAAGGATTGCTCCATCAAGCAGATTTCCTCATAGAACTTACTGATACGACCTTCAACCATTTTTGCAATGATTTTCTCAGGTTTACCTTCATTTAATGCTTGTGATTTCAAAACTTCCATTTCTCTGTCAACTTCTTCTTGAGGCACTTCTTCACGACGAACATAAAGTGGGTTAGCCGCTGCAATTTGCATCGCAATATCACGAGCAAAAGACTTGAATTCTTCAGTTTTACCAACGAAGTCAGTTTCACTGTTAATTTCTACAAGCACACCAATTTTTCCGCCTGCGTGGATGTATGATTCAACAGTACCCTCAGTAGCTGCACGTCCCGCTTTATTAGCAGCTGCCGACAATCCTTTTTCACGAAGAAAATCGATCGCTTTTTCTACATCACCATTTGTTTCATCAAGTGCTTTCTTACAATCCAACATTCCTGCTCCCGTTCTTTCACGAAGCTCTTTAACTGCGCTAGCGTTAACTGCCATTTAATATTCCCTCCAAAAATGATATAGTGATTCCCTTTAATTCATTAACTCAAATAGAAATCATTGCCCCAGTGGAGCTGATATCTAACTTCTGTGATAAATATTACGAAAGTATGGGTGACACCTATACTTTCGTAATATTTTAAAAAAAGGGTGGTGAGAGGTTATCCACCTACCAACCACCCTTTTCATTTTAATTCATTTATAGTATGAATTACCTAAGCTATATTAGGCTGTTGGTTCTTCAACTTGTTGAGCTTCAACAATGGCATCAGCCATTTTACCAGTCAATAGTTTAACAGCACGAATTGCATCGTCATTACCAGGAATAACATAGTCAATTTCGTCTGGATCACAGTTAGTATCAACGATACCTACGATTGGAATACCCAATTTACGAGCTTCTGCAACCGCGATACGCTCTTTGCGAGGATCAATGATGAACAAGGCACTTGGTAGGCCCTTCATGTTCTTGATTCCGCCTAGGAACTTCTCAAGACGATCTTTCTCTTTGCGAAGAAGGATAACTTCTTTTTTAGGAAGTACAGCGAATGTACCGTCTTCTTCCCATTTTTCAAGCTCTTTCAAGCGGAAAATACGTTTTTGAATTGTTTCGAAGTTAGTTAGAGTTCCGCCCAACCAACGTTGGTTAATGTAAAACATTCCACAACGTTCAGCTTCTTCTTTCACGGAATCTTGTGCTTGTTTCTTCGTTCCTACGAACAGAATAGTTCCGTTCTCTTCGGAAATACTTTTCACGAAGTTATAAGCTTCTTCTACCTTTTTAACTGTTTTCTGCAAGTCAATGATGTAAATTCCGTTTCTTTCAGTGAAGATATAACGGTCCATCTTTGGGTTCCAGCGGCGAGTTTGGTGACCGAAATGTACGCCTGCTTCCAAAAGTTGTTTCATGGATATTACTCCCATTTTCAAGCACCTCCTGTATTGGTTTTTTGTTTACCTCCGCCAATCGTCATTTCCCTTAAAGACTTCCTACAAAAGAAAGCACCCTTACAGGGATCACTTGGCGTGTGTTTTTAACACCGACAATTAATATACCATAAGTTATATATCGTTGCAACCATTTTTCATCTAGAAATAAGGTTTTTTTTGCAATAAAAGGCGATGTGAAATGTAAATAATAAAAAAACCGCCTGCTTCTCTCAGCGAGACGATTCTATTCTAATCTTAGATATAATAGATTCAATGTTTTCACCTTTATAAAAGGTGTAACTTCCGTCGCGAATCTTTCGATTTATCTTTTGATCTGCAGCTTGTTTAATAAATTGATCACTACTGGAGATCACACCTATTATTTCTAAATCCTCTGCAATACTTTTCAAGTTGCTTCCCTTTTTGATCTTATATGCTACTAGCTGATCAGCTTTTGCCTTTGAAGGAGCAACTGCCGTCTTTGATGGAGCCGCTGGCGTCTTCGGAGGTACGGTACTTTGTGCTTTGGGCGACTGAATATTAGAATAAGCGCTCTCATTCTTCTCCGGTTGACCTGGGGAAGGTGGTTGAACAGGTTCTGTAGCTGGTGTAGCCTTCGTAGGTACTTGTGTTGACTTTACTTTAGGCGCCGAATTCTGTTCGATCTTTTGTTGCACCCATTCTTCCTCAGTCAATAATTGTTCAGATGATTCAATCACTTTCAAATCCATCGCTTTGGCTTTCTCTTCTATCTGTTCTCTAGTCAGAACAGCAGCTTCATTCATAATTGGAGAGACTTGCCTCTCACCCACAATCATCAACTGAAGGAGGATTGCTCCTATGATGAGTCCGATACCTAACCCGCTCATAAATGAACGATTCTTCATCACAGAGATTCCTCCTGTTTCGCTAGTTGAAGAATAAGCTGAACTTCACCACGCTGAATCCCGACTGATTTACCAATAATATCAATCGATTTACCTTGATTGTGTAGTTCGAACAGTTCTGAATAACGATGTTTGATAGAATTGACAGCTTCAGACACCTCATCAGATTGCTCAACTTCAAGAAAGTCAGTCGGATCTACTCCAACACTTTGGTTCTCAGTTAAAGCTGTAACATGACTTTCTGCATCCGTTATACGAGCTCCTTGTTGTGCTGACTGTTGTTCCACCTGAAGTAATCTTTGCTGCATTTCTCTCATTTGCTCTTCCATTGCCAAATGCTTAGCCGAATTATCTTTCTTCATTTGTCCAACGAGTTCAACCAATGTATCATTTTCCTCTTCTATGTCGGCCATATACTGCTCCAAAGTGGATTCCACTTCTTTGACCATTTGTTCCGAGGACATCTTGTCTGCTTGTCTCCTAGGTAGCATTACAGCATATACCAAGGCCGCAGCCCCCAACATGACGATTATAATCCATGGTTTCAAAAGCTCTAATCTCCTTTGCTCTGTCCAACAGAATGTTTACAGAGACAGATCGATATGATGTCCCTTATATGGGTGCTCAGCTTGGTGTTGCTCTGAGGGATGATCTTGATGATTTGATGGTGAATGCCCGTCACTTTCAGAGGAATGTTGTTGTTTCCCCTCTTCACGAATCGAGGACTTTGCTGTGTCAGCAACACCCGAGCTACGATGCCGCAACTCACGACTTTCCTTAATTTGTTGATTCATTAATAAACTTTGTTCTTGAGCGGATCTCTGATGAAACTCGTTTTGTATTTTCCCTGCTTCTTGGGTTCTCGGTACTGCGATTTGTAATTCTACCGATTTCATACTCACGATATCCACCTCACTCCGGAGAAATATAATCTCCTAAATATTCCGTTATATGTAAGGAACCATCGATATATCTCCTTCGGAATAATAAAAAGAAACACGTTCTGATGTATCTTTGACAAATCGGGTATATCTCCCAATAACAATCTTCGAACCACCATAAATGGTATTGATGATTTCAACTTTAGATTTATTTGTATCTTCAAGCATCTTTTCTATTTCCAAAATCCGATCTTTATTTTCAGACTGCTCTTTAACATGGGATTTTAGAGTTGCGTTCAATTTAACACGTATAGCCACCTTCTCAGGTGACAATTGCCCTACTGAAGCCATTTGATTCAATAAATTTACAGCCTGTTCTGATTTCACTATATTATCATTTTGAAACCTCAATTGATTCCTAAGCTCAGATAGTTCATTCCTTAGTTCTGGTACCACACCTACCTCAATCGTAGTGATCGTGGACATCGTATTACCCACAGTCCGAGCGACAACCTTCTCACCCGCCTGAATACTTCCACCTACGATTAGACCCTTTGTTTCTTTACAAATCACATTTTTACCAGCTCTAATATTAGAGTGCATTATACTTTGAGAAACAATCACTTCTTCACCAGCGATCACATTCCCATCTTGAATGAAGGATGTTTTCACATTTACTCCTGCTTTTACATGACCTTTGTTGTAGCCAATAATACCGCTTGTAATTTCAATAGATCCCTCTGCATCAATCTCAGCACCCTCTACCCCACCGATCACACGAATATCCCCAGCAGCTCTAATTCTAAACCCAGTTAGTACATTGCCGCGGATGATAACATTACCTACGAAGTCAATATTCCCTACACTGTAATCCACGTCACCGTTCACTTCATAGATTGGAAATACATTGATCTTTTTTTTGTCAACGATCGTTATCATTCCATCAAGAGCAGCATACAAGGCTGTTTTATCTGCGTTAACAACGACATTTTTGCCTGCTTTAAAATTAGCTTCTTTACCCACCTTAAATGGAATCACTTCGTTCGTAACCGACATCCCTGATTTACCAGGAATAGGAGCTATTCGTTTAGCAATGATCTGGCCTTTTCGTACATTATTGAGATTATTTATTTCCTTGTGATCCACCTTACCATCCTCAGATTCCAATGGACTATGGCCTTTACCCTCAGCTATTTTCATGACCATTTCAATTCGTCCATCTATTCCTTGAACAGGTGCAAAACCGACAGCAATAGGAGTCTTAGCAAAATAGTATTTCTTTGGATTCTCTGCTATCTGTTGAAGTGTATAACGTTCTATCCCAAATTTTACATGTTGTGTATGAATGAATCGTTCGAGTTCTTCCTGCGTGCAACTGAATTCTTCATCTTGTTTCAAGAACTGGAGGTAAGCTTCAGTTTTGTCATCAGAAATACTCACTATTAAATAGGTTTCAAGCAAATAGTGGTCCGTCAAACTTATTCCCCCTTTTACATCTCTTCAAACATCCGCTAGCTAAAAACACTCTTTAGTCGTTCTCCATTAACAAGCCTCTATTTTTCTGTAATGTCCCTCTTAACCTGAGAATAGCTTTCGAATGTAGCTGTGAAATACGAGAAGGTGAAAGAGACATCACTTCTGCTATTTCACTCAGAGAAAGATCTTCATAATATAAAAGTGATACAACGGTTCGTTCTTTATCCGTGAGTTTTTCAATGCCTTTTATTAAAGATTCCTTCATATAAAACTCATTAATCTTATAATCAGGGTTTTTAGCCTTCTCATCGACCATCATACTCAAACGAGTTTCAGATTCTTCCTCTCGTATCGGATCTTCTAATGAACACAACGTCATAACGGCTACTTCTTGAAGCATATTATGGTACTCTTTTTCAGACACTTCTAAATATTGGCTCATTTCCGAATCGTTTACGGATCGTAGATATCTTTGCTCCAAATGCTGAAATGCATCTTCAATTTTCTTCGCTTTTTCACGAACAGAACGTGGTACCCAATCACCCTGACGTAACGAATCAAGAATGGCTCCACGAACGCGCCATGAACCGTAGGTTTCAAATTGATACCCACGTTTATAATCGAATTTATCAATGGCATCGATAAGACCCATAACACCATTACTAGCCAAATCATCTTTAGAAACATTCTTTGGAAGACCTATTGCCACTCGGCTAGAAACGTAGTCTACAATATGCAAATAATTCTCAATAAGCTTCTTCTTAGCTTCAATGTCGTCATGTTCCTTCCATGACTTCCACAACTCCATATGATTCAAGGTAGAAACTTTCTGCTCGTTCAAGTGCTTTCACCCTCCTTATTTTTCTGTCAGGTGACGAACGGCCTTAGCCAATTGCTCAGGATCTTGCGCCGAAACTAATTTCGGTAGATTCAGCGGTGTAAATCCGGTGTCGCCTTCTTTAGATGGTTCAGGACTTGGTTTTAACAGATCATTCAATTCTTCGCTGTCATTTGGTAACGTTAAGTCAAAATGTGTTCCTCGTTGATTTGTCTGTTCGGTTTCCATCTGCTCCTGTAACTCGTTATCTGCTCCTGATGTCATAACACTCAATACCCATCTGAAAATAAAAGCAAGTAGCAACCAGATTCCAAAAGCTATCAAAGATCTTATTAAACTCGTCATGTAAAGATTATTTAAGGATGAAGTTATGAACGTGAGTATAAATCCAAACCCAGCAATCAACAAATTTAATCGCATATTTCTCATTTTCGCTACAATTCCTTTACGCCCATTTGTACACTACGGATGAATAATATGCCAGTGGTGCAATCAAGTTCAATGGTTCGTCCATAGTTTCCACCTGTATCTTCCCCAATAAGAGGAATACCTAGCTCTTGCAATTTCGCTTTACATGATTCCGTGTTTCTAGGACCAATTCTCATCGTATCGTTCTTTCCTGCAAAGGCAAACATTTGTGATCCACCCGCCATTTTGGCTACAAGATTGTTCTTAGAGGAACCCATTTTCTGAAGTCTCTCTAATAATGCTGGCAATGCAGTATCTGCGTATTTAGCAATATTAAGTTCGCCTTCTCGTGCAATTTCGGAAGAGGGTAACATCACATGTGCCATCCCCGCCAAATGAAGAATTGGATCATACATTGTAAGCCCTATGCAAGAACCTAATCCAGAAGTTCGAATCAGTCCATACTGTTTAATGACATTCAGGTCAGCCATAGCTACTTTCACAACATTTTGCTCAATCATTCTCGAAAGGCACTCCTAAAGATTCGAATATTATAGCAAACGATTCCGGATCAGGTATAAGGAAGAATTGACCCTCAACTTCATGATTTCCTTCTAAAAATGTCGTGTCAATGAGCAGTGCATCGTCTCCCATTTCTCCGTATTGAAGAAGACCATAACTTAATATAGCTCCTGCCATATCTATTGCTAAAGATGGCACTGTTGGAGACATAGTTAATTTCGTTAAATCAGCAAGAGCTGATAGATAGGACCCCGATAGTATATTTCCAATCTCATTGAGAGCAGACATTTCCATATCATTAAAAGAATCATCTTTCGTAACGTCAATTCCCGCTAGCCGTCTCAGAAGACTCTTAGCAGATTTAGGACTTAAAATAAAAAACAAATTACCAGGTGCGTCACCCTCAACACGTAAAAATATGGCAACAACGACTTGCTCTGCTCCCCCAACCTTGTCAGAAACCTCTTCAAACCGAAGAATTTGCACTTTAGGAACTGCCATATCAATAGGCTTGTTTAGAAGGTGAGAGAGTGCTGTTGCGGCATTCCCTGCACCAATGTTACCAACTTCCTTAAGAACGTCCATTTTAAATTCTTTAAAATGCCTAAAGACTCGCATCCTTTATTCCTCAATACTTTCCAATTGAATAATCTCATTCTTATTCAATACTTCAGACAGATTCAGCATAATGAGAAGGCGTTCTTCGTTGATTTTGGCAACGCCTCGAAGGTATTTAGCTTTAATCCCCCCAACAACCTCTGGCGGATTCTCAATTTTATCCGTATTTAGGTCAATAACATCATTAGCCGAATCAACAATAAATCCTACTTCCATGTCATTTACAGCAACAATAATAATACGTGTGCTTTCTGTGTACTCTATCAGGGGTAGGCTAAAGCGCCCACGTAAGTCAATAATGGGTATAACAACACCACGTAAATTAATAACACCTTTTACAAAAGTGAATGTTTTAGGAACACGTGTGATGGGTACCATTCGCTCAATAGTCTGAACTTTATCCACTTCGATACCGTACTCTTCGTCTCCTAATTTAAACACGATGACCTTAATATCTTCTCCCATTTCAATAACCTCCTCATGATTTTCCGCAACCTTATTAAGCTAGTAGATCAAATGTGACTATTTTATAAATGCGTTCGGATCTAGAATCAAGGCAACCTGTCCATCTCCGAGTATAGTCGCACCAGACACCCCTTTAATCTGAGGTAGGTATTTGCCTAAACTCTTCAGTACGATTTCACTTTGACCAATGAAATCTTCAATAACTAGAGCAGCCATTTTATCACCTTTTCGAATCACGATGATCTCTGACTCTTCTTCTTGAGTCTCGTCGAAATCAGGAACGCTAAATATACGACTAAGAGATATTAATGGAATTTGATTTCCGCGGAACTCTACCATTTTATAACCGTGAACTGTTCGAATTTGATTTTGTTTAATAACACCAGTCTCTACAATTGAGGTAAGTGGAATAGCATATTTCTCTGATCCTAATTGAACTAGCATGGCAGAAATAATGGACAACGTTAACGGTAATTGAACTGAGAAATTAGTCCCTTGTCCAGGGTTTGAAATAATGGTAACATGCCCACCAAGAGCTGTAATCTTCGCTTTCACGACATCCAACCCAACGCCACGCCCAGACACATCTGAGATAACCTCAGCAGTACTAAATCCAGCTGCAAAAAGAAGTTGATGAACTTCTTCGTCTGTCATAGCCGCTCCTTGTGCTTCAGTCACAACACCTTTTTTAATGGCTGACTTAAGGACATTCTCACGGTAAATCCCACGACCATCTTCTTCAATCTCAATAAACACATGATTTCCACTATGAAAAGCACGTAAGTTCACCGTTCCTGTTTCTGATTTTCCAGCGGCCAATCGGTCTGCAACAGATTCAATCCCATGGTCAACAGCATTCCGAAGTAAATGTACAAGCGGATCCCCGATTTCATCGATAACCGTTCGATCTAACTCTGTTTCAGAACCTGTAATAACTAAATCAATCTTTTTGTCTAAAGATTTGGCTAAATCACGAATCATCCGCGGGAAGCGGTTAAATACGGTGTCTACTGGAACCATTCTAAGCTTCAGCACAATACTTTGAAGATCAGAACTTACGCGGCTCAAATGCTCTACGGTTTCGGTTAACTCATGATTACGAGCCTCCTTCGCCAACTGTTCCAAGCGAACACGATCAATCAACAGCTCACTAAATAAATTCATTAGGACATCCAATCGTTCAATATCGACACGAATCGTACGTGTGGGTGTGCCACTACTTGTTTTGGCTACTTCCGTTGAAGTCTGCTTCGTAGGTTGAGTTGATGTTTGAGTGACTACCACATTGGACTCTGGTGTTTTTTTCAATTCTGCTGTAGTCGCAACTTCTCGGACAGAATTAATCATTTCGCCCATCAATTTCAGAGATTCATGATCTAATTCCACAATACTAACCTTATCAATTTCGGATAAGTTTAATATCATCCGGTTCATTTCTTCCACACTTTTTTGTGTTATGTAATATAAAGAAAAGCTTCGATCAAACTTCTCCTGCTCAATATCTTCTACGGACGGATGAGTCTTTATAACCTCACCTGATCTTTCCAATAAATCAAACACCATATAGGCACGTACAGCTTTCAAATGGCAATCCTCACGAATAAAGACTTCCAGATAAAGCGCTCGATGCCCTTCTGTAATGGACTGATCCAAGATGGAATATTGGAACTCGTCTAACTGAATGGAATGATTCATATTGTCTGTTGGTTGAACGACTTTTGCACTTGTATTCCCAGCTTGCGGAGATGGAGTTTCACCAAGTACGATCGCCTGTAATGAAGTTACAATGACTGATACATCGGCTTTTCCAGTACCACCGTTTGTAATATCTTCAACCATAGATTCAAGGGCATCCAAGCTTTTAAATAATGTATCAAATATAAAATCTTGCATGGCTAGCTTTTGATTACGTACCAAATCAAGCACATTCTCCATTTGATGCGTTAGTGAAGCAAGGTCTTCATACCCCATTGTAGCAGCCATCCCTTTAAGGGTATGTGCTGATCTAAATATAACTTGTACAATACTTAAATCATCTGGATTGGTCTCCAGTTCAAGCATTTTTTCGTTTAGCGATTGCAGATGATCATTCGACTCGTCAATAAACATAGATAAATATTGATTCATGTCCATTGAGGTACACCCCCTTTATGAGATCACTTTCCATTATTTCATCATTCGAACAAGCATACTTGGAATATCTAAAAGAGGTAAGATATGACTCACACAGTTCAATTCCACCGCGGACCGAGGCATACCATAAACAACACATGTTTCTTCACTTTCCGCATAGGTGTCGGTTACACCTAAATCATATAGAGTCTTCATTGCTTTGGCACCATCACTCCCCATACCTGTCAGTAAAACGAGATGACGTGTCAGCATATTGAATGGGAGCAATGAGTCAAACATGGTATCAACGGAAGGCCGATGCCCATTACGTGTCCCTTCCTCTGTTAAAGAAATCTCATAATGGCCAGCTGACGCCCGTACGATCTTCATATGGAAGCCACCAGGTGCAATATAAGCATATCCTCTACGCAAGATCATACCGTGCTCCCCTTCTACTACTTCAAGAGAGCTAAATGTATTAAGCCTTTGTGCTAGTGATTTAGTAAATTTAGGTGGCATATGCTGCACAATCACTACAGGGGCTGGTATTTCCCCAGGAATCCGCTCCAATAGCTCCTTCAATGCTCTAGGTCCACCCGTTGAACAACCAACTGCAACAAGATGTTGGAATGAACTGGATTCACCCTCTATTTCGTTTGACACCTTACTTGAGAGATTACCCATTACAAATGGCGCAGTCTCTTTCTTTGTTTTCACGAGCTTATTCTCAGTGATGTCCTTCTCCAAAGTTGGTTTTCGCTTTGATACTAACAGCCTACTATTATCCTTTGGTGTTTTTCCTTCCTGCTGAGAAATCGCTTCACGCTTCGTGTACCCTTTCACAGTATTTATGATTTCTGTGAGTGGTTTATTTGGGACAGGAATCGGTTTTGAGATAAGACTGTCTACAGACGGTTTTTCTGTTCCCCTACTGTTTACTTGCTTCCTCATTCCTTCAGATCTTACAAGTTCTTTAGCTTGCCAAGCAGCTCTCCGTTCTTTTGCTTGCATGGCGACCTTCATTTTCTCAAGAAGAAGTTCCCCAACTTGTTTAATATCATTTGAGACGCTAGCGGAAGGTTTTCGAATGAAGTCAAATGCCCCTGACTCCAGCGCTATAATTGTTTCTCTCATCCCTTCCTCATTAATTCCAGATAACATAATCACCGGTATGGGATTATCCATCATAATGGCTTTTAATGCTTCCAAACCATTCATTTCAGGCATCTCCACATCCATTGTGACAATGTCGGGCTTAAGTTCGGATACTTTCATTAATGCTTCCAAACCATTAACTGCCGTTCCAACGACTTGGAAAGAGGAATCTCTCTCTATGAGATCAGAAATGATCTTTCGCATAAAAGGAGAGTCATCCACAACAACAACCTTATAATGCATTATGGTTCATACCTCCCTGTGTCTTTTTACAGAAGAATCATTTTGTACGATGTAGCCACTTAAGCATAAATCCTTTGATTCCTGTCAAAGTTTCTCGTTCTGAAACGGAAGGGATACTTACATAACGCTTTGCAAGACGTTGAACATCTTTTGAAGCCACACTATTAGGAAAGGCAATCGTGAAAGGAACTTGTCTTTTCACAGATTGAACCACATGGTAATCATCACTTATATAGCCAAGCATTGGGATATCCATATTCAGAAATTTTCGAGCTACTAGTTTGATTTTGTTAGCTGTAAACATGGCCTCATTTTCATTGTCAACTCGATTAACAATCAGCTGGAATGCTACATCTTGATCGATACCATGGATAATTTTGATCAATGCATAAGCATCTGTAATCGCTGTTGGCTCTGGTGTAGTTACCACAAGGCATTCATCAGCAGAGGTGATGAACTGTATATTCTCTTTGGATAATCCTGCTCCAGTATCAAAAATAATATAGTCTACTTGACCTGCTAAGAGTTCAATCTGTGAAGTGAAGTACTGGATATCATGTTCTGACAGTGATATGAGGTCAGTAATACCTGAGCCTCCTGAAATATAAGACAAACCATTAGGACCATTAGCGACAATCTCTTGAATACTTTTCTCGCGTTGAAGTAAATGATGCAGGTTATACCTCGAAGTCGTTCCCATAAGGACATCGATATTAGCCATACCAATGTCAGCATCAAAGATCAATACTCTCTTTCCTAATGACTGTAGGGAAAGAGCAAAGTTCAAGGTGAAATTAGATTTTCCTACACCTCCCTTACCGCTAGTAACAGTAATGAATTTCGCTAAGCCCGAAACTTGACTTCCCTGAGTATCCAATGATCGCTCTCTCTCACTGATCGATACGAGTTTTCTCAAGGATTGAGCTTGATCATTCATGACTCATCTTTCCTCTCTCCCAACAGGAGGTCACATAACATCTTTTGAGTCGGCATGATCAAGTCGTCTGGGACATTTTGTCCATTCGTCATATAAGAAAGATGAAGAGGAAAGTTATTTAGTAGATTAAATATAGGTCCATAACTTCCGGTCTCATCTTGCTTCGTAAAGATCACCTTATCAAGACCATACTTACTGAAATGTTCCGTGATTTTCATCATATCTTGGGACTTAGAAGTCAAGCTCAACACCAAGTAGGTTTCGCTATCCCCAGCATGTGAAAGCAAACTTTGAAGCTCCGAAACTAACAATTCATTCCGATAATTTCTACCAGCCGTATCCATGAGTATAAGATCACAGTAATCAAGACGTTGCATGGCTCGCTGCATATCACCAGGTGATTGGACTACCTCTAATGGTATATTTAAGATAGACGCATAAGTCCTTAGTTGTTCCACAGCAGATATACGATAGGTATCCGATGTTATAAACCCAACCTTGCGCTGATATCGAAACACTTGCTCTGCAGCAAGTTTGGCAATGGTTGTTGTCTTTCCTACACCTGTAGGGCCTGCAACATAAACAATTTTTGTAGTGCTGTTAATTCCACCACTGAGACGATTTGAAAGAAAAGAAAAAGCTTTATCGTGAATAAACTTTTGGAATTGGTCATCCGATAATGACTGCCCACTTTCCTCCCATTTCTCAAAAGCAGCTTCGATCCATTCTGCTCTCAAATGTACATCTACTTCCTGATGTAATAGTTGTTCCTGCAATCTTTGTAATGATTCAGGTAATTCCTGCTTCATCATCGATTGCTTGGCCATTTTAGCCATCCACATTTTCATTTCTTTTATTTCCTGCAGAAGTGGATCCTCTGAACCCGACTGATCTAGACTCTTGCTTGAGGCGTCTGAGGTATATCGCTGTGGCGTTATTTGTCTTACTTCAACTTTTTGATCTTCATATACCATTTCTGACGTTGCCGCAACACGCATTGATACTCGTTCAAGATCGTCAGTAACATCTTTCATACCTGCTTTAAGAACATCACTCGTTCTTTTATACGCTTCCGGCACTGCTCTCTTCGGTACATTCAATGTTAAAAGTTCTGCATTTGGAAAACTTTCAAGCGAAATTCCATCACTCAATTCATCCTTGTAAGCTGCCGTTGGTTTGTTTGGACGTGCTGGACTCATTGAATTCACTTGAGATTCTTTCTCCACAGCAGCGACAACCTCAATTCTTTTCTTCGTAAACATTCCAAGGAAGCCGCCTACTTTTATTTCTTTAGTACTAAGAATGATAGCATCTCTACCTAGTTCACTGCGGATTCGTTGCATGGCATCCGGCATATGTTCGACTATGTACCGCTTCACTCTCATAGATTCACCACTCCAACGCTCTGAATTTCTACATTAGGCTCTAATTCACTGTAAGAAAGAACCGGGATATCTTGCATTGAACGTTCAATGACTTGTCGTAAATACATACGAATCGTTGGTGATGTTAAGAAAATCGGCTGTTGTCCCGATTGTAGCAACCTGTTAATCTGTTCATTTAATTTCTGATATATCGTCTGTGTAGACATCGGATCCAAGGCAAGATAACTTCCTTGTTCAGACTGCTGCACACTTTCCGATATTTTCTTCTCTAACGTAGGACCTACGGTTATAACCTTCAGTGTCTCTCCTTCTTGCGAATACTGCTGAGTAATTTGTCTTGATAACGATTGACGTACATATTCTGTTAGAACATCTGGATCTTTCGAGTAGGTTCCACAGTCTGCTAACGTCTCAAAAATCGTTACTAAATCACGTACAGAAATTTTCTCGCGAAGTAATTTAGAAAGCACTTTTTGAACATCCCCCACGGATAACACAGAGGGAATCAATTCATCGACAAGAACAGGATAATTTTCTCTTAAATTGTCGATAAGTGTCTTCGTCTCTTGTCGACCAATTAACTCGTGAGCATGTTTCTTAATCAATTCTGTCAAATGTGTTGCTACCACGGAAGGAGGATCCACTACGGTGTACCCAGATAATTCAGCACGTTCCTTAGTACTTTCATCAATCCACAGTGCTGGAAGACCAAATGCAGGCTCTAACGTCTCGATACCTGATATTGATTCGTCATCATAACCTGGACTCATCGCCAAATAGTGATTTAGTAATAATTCACCACCGCCAACGGTATTCCCTTTAATTTTTATGACATATTCATTCGGTTTTAGTTGAATATTGTCGCGAATTCGGATAACAGGCACCACAAGTCCTAGTTCAAGTGCACATTGTCGACGAATCATAATAATCCGATCTAGTAAATCTCCACCTTGTTGTGTGTCTGCTAGAGGTATAAGTCCATACCCGAATTCGAATTCAATAGGGTCTACTTGTAGTAAATTAATAACACTTTCTGGACTTCTAACCTCTTCAATTTGCTGCTCTTCTTCCAATTGTTCATCAGCTAATTGCCTCTTATCCATATTCTGTTGCATCTTTCTTGCAGCGAATATTAATAACACGGCTATAGGTAGTGTCGTAATCACATGAATGGGTGTAAAAAAACCAAGCATTGCAATGGTACCGCCTACAATATAGATCAACTTAGGATAAGCGAACAATTGTCCCGTTAAGTCATCTGCAAGATTTCCATCAGATGCAGCACGTGTCACGATCAAACCAGCAGCTGTAGAAATTAGCAATGCTGGAATTTGGCTAACTAGTCCATCGCCGATCGTCAGAATGGAATATGTCGAAATCGCATCACCGAATGACATTCCATGAATCGACATTCCAATAATAAATCCACCAACCAGGTTAATGACCAAGATAATAATACTAGCAATAGCATCACCTTTAACGAATTTACTTGCACCATCCATAGCACCATAAAAATCCGCCTCACGTTCCACTTTACTACGTCTATCTCGAGCCTGTTTTTCATTGATTAATCCAGCATTTAAATCTGCATCAATACTCATTTGCTTACCAGGCATAGCATCTAATGTAAACCGTGCTCCTACTTCAGCAACACGTTCAGATCCTTTTGTGATAACGATAAATTGCACAACCACTAGGATTAAGAATACGATAAATCCTATAGCAATTTGACCCCCTGCGATCCAGCTACCAAATGTCGCTACAACTGTACCTGCTTCCCCATATGTGAGAATCAACTTCGTTGTTGACACATTCAATGCCAGTCGAAATAAAGTCGTAATAAGAAGAAGTGATGGGAAAATGGAAAACTCTAGTGCTTCCTTAGTATTCATAGATACCAATAGAATCATAAGTGCAATTGAAATGTTAATCACGAGTAAAATATCTAAAAGCCACGCCGGGATTGGAAGAATCATCATAAGAACAATACCGATGACTCCTGTCAGGACGGTGATTTCTTTAATTTTCACGGGTCTCTTTGCCTCCAATCCCACAATTATTAATGTTTACGTTTTAGTTTATATACATAGGCCAGTACTTCAGCCACCGCCTGAAACAAATCCGCAGGAATCGAATCTCCGATTTCCGCTCTTTGAAAGAGTGCGCGAGCTAGAGGCTTATTTTCCATTGTAATGACGCCATGTTCCTTGGCGATTGCTTTAATTCGTAGAGCCATATAATCTTGACCTTTAGCAATAATCGTTGGAGCTTCCATGGTAGAACCATCATATTTCAAAGCGATCGCAAAGTGAGTTGGGTTGGTGATAATAACATCTGCCTTCGGGACTTCTTGCATCATACGTTGCATAGCCATCCTTCGTTGACGTTCTCTGATCTTCCCCTTAATTAGCGGATCGCCTTCCATTTTTTTGTATTCATCTTTTATATCTTGTTTGGACATTCGTATACCCTTTTCGTATTCATAACGCTGGTAAATATAATCCAAAACAGCTAGTACGAATAACGCAATTGCAATTTTAAGTCCTAAATTCATCGTTAGACCAGCTACAAATTGTAAAATATTATCCAAACTTATTTCAGACAAAGATGCAATTTCTACCTTTTTACTCCACAAAGTACTATAAACCAGATAACCGATAATCGTTAGCTTAACTAACGATTTTGCAAACTCAACTAATGATCTCATTGAGAATATATTTTTAAATCCTTTTATGGGATCAAGTTTGCTGAATTGCATTTTTAGACCTGTCAGTAAGAAACCCACCTGCAAGAAATTAACTATAAGTGCCATGACGACCACCGTTAAAAACAAGGGGGCCATCATCATCAATACTTGAATACCATATTCTTTAAATATCATCATGACATTGTTGATCGTAATCTCTGTCAACAACCGATTCATAAATATATCGCTGTATAAATTAACAATTTTTTCTTTGAAAAAACCACTAAATATAAGGAGGCAGAGAAAAGCAGAAAGAAGCGTGACGGAGCTCGAAATCTCCATACTTTTGGCAACCTGTCCCTTTTTTCGTGTATCCTGACGCTTTTTAGGAGTTGCCGACTCTGTTTTCTCTTGAGAAAATAGCTGTAAGTCCAAAGGATACCTAAAAGACACGATCAAATCCTCCATCCTGCTCAATTTGGCTGTTTCCCAATGACCCCTAGCAGGTTGTGCATGGATTCGAACAAAATTTCAAATAAGTTTCCGAATACATAAGAAAAGCTGGGAACGAGCAATAACAACATCGCCAAACCTAAGAAAATTTTCAGTGGAACTCCAATAACAAAGATGTTAAATTGAGGTGCAGTTCTCGCTAAGAAGCCAAGTCCAACATCAGTTAAAAACATCGCAACGACCAACGGAGCTGACATCTGAAAAGCTAACACAAAGGATTGACTAAAGGTTCTAATTAAAAACTCTGTAATACTACCCCCATACAACTTCACAAAAAAATCATTGCCTAATGGAATCCATTCATAACTATCAAAAATGGCTTCTAATAAATGCAAATGACCATTCATACTTAGAAAAAGCAGCATTGCAATCATGTATTTGAAATTACCTAACATAGGCACAGAAGCACCTGTCATTGGATCTAATACATTGGCAATACCAAAGCCAATCTGTATATCTATGAATGAACCTGCTGTCTGTATGGCTGTAATTAACATATAACCGACAAACCCAAGAAGCAATCCCACCATGATTTCACTTACAATGAGCAGAACATAGGTCATATCTTGTGGAATGGACTGATGAATACCATAGGTTAGATAAATGAGTAAACTGATAAAAAAAGATAATCCTATCTTAAATTGCGGAGGCACACCTTTAGATGAAAAGACTGGTGCTACGACAAAAAAAGATGTAATTCGACAAAAAATAAGCAAAAAGATCGGAAAACCTTGCGTTATTAATTCCATTGACATTCAACCTAACCGATATATTTATACAAATTGTCTAATATATTAAAGGTAAAGTCTACGAGTGTCGTTAAAATCCAAGGACCAAACAACAATAACGATAACAATACAGCAACTATTTTTGGAACAAAAGCAAGTGTTTGCTCCTGGATCTGAGTAGTTGCTTGAAATATACTGATAATCAAACCAACTACGAGTCCCAAAAGCAACATTGGTGCACTTACTTTAAGTGCGGTGTAAATCGCTTGTCCAGCCAGTCCAATAATAAAATCCGAGTTCATGACTGATCTCCCTCACCACATATACGTCTTACTATGTGCTATGTGTTAAAACTAAGCAGTAACGATTTAACAATTAAATACCATCCATCTACGAGTACAAATAATAGAATCTTAAACGGTAGCGATATCATTACGGGCGGTAACATCATCATCCCCATCGCCATCAATACACTTGCAACAACAATATCAATGACTAGAAAAGGTATAAAAATCATAAAACCCATTTGAAAGGCTGTCTTAAGTTCACTAATTGCAAAAGAAGGTACCAATACCGTAAGTGGAATATCATTGTATGTAGCAGGCTTCTCCATTTTGGTATAGTTCATGAACAATAACAGGTCTTTCTCCCGTGTATGTGAAAACATGAACTTTTTTATGGGTTCAGAAGCTTTGGTTAAGGCTTCTGTCTGTGTAATATCTCCTTTTAAATACGGTTGGAGGGCGACATCATTCATAGTTGATAGCGTTGGTGACATAACAAATAATGTTAAGAACAACGCGAGTCCAACTAATACCTGATTCGGGGGCATCTGCTGTGTCCCAAGTGAGGTTCTGACGAAACCAAGTACAATTATTATGCGAGTAAAACTCGTCATTAACACCAAGATTGCAGGAGCAATACTGATTACAGTTATAAGGAGAAGTATAGACAAGGAACTTGTAGCTGGTTTCCCTGCACCAGAATCCCCGATCTGAATATCAATATTAGGAATAGGGTCAGCAAAAGCCGCCGTAATGGAGAATAAGCTGACAATTCCAAATAATAAACATATGAATATGAGCTTTTTTTTCATGGATCCCTCAACCGATCATTATTATTATCTTCTCGGAGCAGTTCTTCCATTTTGTCTTTTCGGTTAGACATCCGACGAATCTTGGAGTCAAACACTTCATGAAATGAAGTTCCATTTTCTAGTTCAATCTCTTGCGATGGTTGCTCTCTTCGCAATTTACTAACAAGTTTACTTAAGAATGGAGGCAGCATATTACCTTTCATCGCTGCCTCTTCCTGAAGTGCTGCCAATATAGAGATGACCTCATCTGGATCGGAAATTTTATCAACAAGGTTAATATTTTCACCTACGCCGATCAAATACACACTACTCCCTACTTCAATCACTTGTAATGTTTTATTTGGCCCGAGTCCAACACCACCAAGTATTCGGATGGTTGGATTACTGAACCAAGATTTGTTTTTAGAGCCTAAGAAACGAATTAACAAAATTATAAGTCCAATGATAACAGCCAATACAACAATCACATAAACAATATTCAACCCGTAATTCACATCACTCATATTGATTCGTATCCTTCATAGATGGTCCTAATTACCCAGCGTTTTATTGATCGCTTCAACAACACGATCAGATTGAAACGGCTTAACGATGAAGTCTTTTGCACCTGCTTGAATCGCATCAATAACCATGGCTTGCTGACCCATTGCAGAACACATGATAACCTTAGCACTTGGATCTATTTTCTTAATCTCTTTCAATGCAGTAATACCATCCATTTCAGGCATAGTAATATCCATTGTAATCAAGTCCGGACGAACTTCCTTGAATTTCTCAATGGCTTGAGCACCATCCTGTGCTTCTCCAACTACTTCAAAACCATTTTTTGTCAAAATATCACGGATCATCATTCTCATAAAAGCTGCATCATCCACGATAAGAATTCGATTTGCCATTGGTAAAAACCCTCCTCTAATTATGCTTATTGTAATTTCTGTATTCGGTCCCACTGGCTAATGATATCTATCACACGCACACCAAAATTCTCATCGATAACAACAACTTCACCTTTGGCAATCAGCTTGTTATTTACTAAAATATCAACTGGTTCACCAGCAAGCTTATCCAGTTCAACAATAGAACCTTGAGACAATTCAAGAATATCCTTTATTTGCTTATGGGTCCTACCTAATTCTACGGTGATTTTAAGCGGAATGTCCATCAATAATTCTAAATTGTTTTGATCAATCTGATTATATGGAGCAGACTGTAGGTTAGCAAACTGTACAGGCTGTACATTCAGATTACGATTGGGTGCCCCATAATGCTGTGGTGGTGCTGCATATTGCATTTGCTGATTCGGATCAAACCCAGGCATAATAGGTTGCTGTGCATAGCCATTTGGCGGTACCTGTAACTGCCCATGATTGCTAGGACTAGACGGTATCGGTGTAGGGGCAGAATAATTCATTGGGATCTGCACAGGCTCCACTGCTGCAGGTACCTCTAATGGTGCTGACTCTTCTGTCCCACTAATTAATATTCTCACCATTTCTTTTGCAAAGCTTACCGTAAGAAGTTGCATGATGGTCGAGTCAATTAGATCTCCAATGGTTAAACGGAATGAAATTTTGATCAACGTCTCTTCCGAAGGAATACTTGACATCCCTTCACCCTTCTCAATATCTAAAATATTGATACCTGGAGGTGAAATGTTTACAAAACGATTAAACAGCGTTGACATAGATGTTGCTGAAGACCCCATCATTTGGTTCATAGCTTCTTGAACAGCACTGATATGTATCTCATTCAACTCTTCAGTAGAAGGATTCCCCTCACCACCAAGCATCAAATCTGCGATAACTTGTGCATCTCTTTTCTTGATTACAAGCGAATTAATTCCTTCAAAACCTTCAACATAAGTAACATGAACTGCAACGTGAGGTTTAGGGAATTCATCTTCGAATTGAGATCGGGTAATGATAGAAACTTTTGGAGTTGTAATCTCCACCTTTTTACCTAGTAATGTCGAAAGCGCTGTGGCAGCACTACCAAATGTAATGTTACCAATTTCGCCCAAGGCATCTTGTTCCAGCGGTATCAGATAGTCATCAACCGTTTCTATGATTTCCACAGAACTATCTGAATCAGATTGTCTAAGAAGAGCATCAATTTCCTCTTGGGACAAATAATCTTTACTCGTCATGTTCTTCAACTCCTTCACTGACAATTTCATCAATTTGTATTGCAATGCGATCCTTCAAAGTCCCAGGACTACCAATAAACTTCAATTTGTCTCCTACTTTAATGGCTAATCCTGAGTTGACCGGCTTATTTAAACTGATGACATCACCCACAGACAATCCCAAAAACTCAGAAATAGACAATCTTGAATTACCAAGTTCTGCTACAACCTTTAATTTTGCATGCCTAACATGCTGCTTTAAAGATTCAACTTCAACAGGTTCACTTATTCTCTTTTGTGATACAAACCATTGGTGTGCCGACAGTTTGGACATAATCGGCTCCAGCACAACGTGAGGGATACACAGATTAATCATACCTGTTGTATCTCCAATCTTGGTACTTAATGATATCAAAGCTATGGTTTCATTCGGCGATACAATTTGCATAAACTGCGGGTTAGTCTCCATGGCTTCCATACGTGGAGTTATATCTAAAACCGTCTTCCACGCTTCTTGTAAACTTTCAAATGCTCTACCAAAAATTCGCTCCATAATCGTCGTTTCTATCTCTGTGAGCGAAGTGATTTTGGAAGGCGCATTTCCCATACCACCAAGCAATCGATCTAACATGGCGTAAGCTACGTTCGGATGAACTTCCATGACCATTCTACCTTTAAGTGGCTCAGCTTCAAAAATATTAAGAATCGTCATCTTAGGTATAGAACGAATAAATTCATCGTATGGAAGCTGTTCTACCTGAACGACGCTAATTTGCACAAAAGTTCTTAGCTGTGCTGAAAAATAAGTTGTAAGATATCTCGCAAAATTCTCATGGATCCGTGTTAAGCTGCGTATATGGTCTTTAGAGAAACGTACGGCTCTCTTAAAGTCATAAGAACGAATTTTCTTCTGTGTGTCTTCTTTTTTGAGCTCTTCAGCGTCCATTTCTCCAGAAGATAGTGCAGCGAGCAGGGCGTCAATCTCGTTTTGTGATAATACATCTACCAATCATCTCACCCCCTTACAGGATTATCTCCAATACTTCAATTATTACGTTGATGCTAACAAGTAATCAGTGATCTCGATTTGAGTCAATTTCCCCTCGGTTAAGGTTTTATTAATCAAATTGATCAATTTTGCGCTTAATTGATCTTTACCATTTGCCCCTTTTAAACCCTCAGCTTTCGTGTCTGCAAGTGTTTTGAGGATAATTGGCTTGATTTTGATATCTTTGATCTTGTCGAACTCTTCCTTAGACTTCTTGGTATCCAATTGAAACGCAAAATTCATCAATACGATATAATCAGGATCCGCGAGATTTGTTTTAATTCCAGTAATCTCTGAAGTCAATTCTACGATTTGATCCGCTGTCAAATGTCTCGTCTCAACGGAATTAACAGCATTCGCGACATCATCCTTAGGAAACTGATTTGCCATCAATAAGAAGACAGCTAGTACGATTAAAGTGATAGCTAATAAAATGGTTATCAGCCAAGGCATCATCTTTTTCATGGGGTTTCCTCCGTTTGTTGTACTTTAATAGTTGCACTATTCAGGCCAATCTCTTGACTATATTGTTTCACAAGTGAGATAACCTCGGCAGCCTTTTCAAGTACAATTAATCTTTTTCCAGTGACTAAAGTAATGTAGGTATCAGGTGTTTCTTCAACCATTTCAATCAAAAGCGCATTCAACCACATTTGCGAACCATTTATTCTTGTTACAGAGATCATTATTAGCCTCCTATGAAAATTTGGGAGAGGAGATTATCCCCCCTCCCGCTAAATCATTAACGTTTCAGATTAACCACTTCTTGGAGGATCTCATCCGATGTTGTAATAATACGCGAATTGGCTTGGAAACCACGTTGTGCAACAATCATTTCGGTAAACTCACTCGTTAGGTCTACGTTAGACATTTCCAATTGTCCAGAAATGATAGCTCCAGTACCTGCTGCAGCATTATTGCCTCCAAATATATCACCAAGTCCACCATCTGGATTTGCATTTAAGGTCACTCGGTATAAGTTACCGCCAATTTTTTCAAGGCCTTCAGGGTTGATTACCTTAGCTAAGCCAAGCTGCGCTCCTGGTTCTGTCGTTCCATCAGCCATTTTTTGAACAATCGTGCCGTCTTGTGCTATTGTGAAAGCCGTAACCTCTGCTACAATATTGATTGGTTCACCCCCAGAATTTAACACGAACATTCCATCAGATGTTACTAAATTACGAGCAGCGTCAATATGGAAATCACCCGCACGTGTGAGAAAAGGAACTTCTTGATCATCATTCATCCTCACTAGAAAGAATCCATCTCCGTCAATCCGTAAATCCGTTGGATTGTTGGTTGTCATAGCACTTCCTGCCAAATGCAATGTGTCAATGGATCCAATTGATACACCTAGACCGATCTGCTTGGCATTTACACCACCTTGAGCACCATCCGTAGGAGGAGTTACACCTGAAACGGTTTGGCTCATAATGTCTTTAAACATCACGCGACCAGACTTAAATCCAATTGTATTCACATTAGCAATATTATTACCAATCACATCTAACTTTGTTTGAAAACCTTTCATTCCCGAAACCCCTGAATACATAGATCTTAACATTCTATTATTCCTCCTTATTAAGTTCATGGACCATATCAATCGATCAATAGTCCTCTGGCTTCCGGTTCGGGCCAGCCAGTTATGTAATAATGACAGCACTATCAATTTTCGTGAAGACGTTATCCTTCATAGATCCGCCGTCCATCGCCGTGACAACCGTACGATTAGGAATATTCACAATCAATGCCATATCACTCAATAATATAAGTGATTCTTTACTTCCTTTTGCTGCTGCTTGATCGACAGCGTCCGAAATACGTGCTAGCTGCTCACGAGGAATCTCAATCCCTCTTTGCTCTAAGCGTTTTACAGCATGATTGCTGAACTTTAGCATGTTTTTCTGCAACAGTTGATCAAAGGAAGTCTTATCAGATTCAAGCCGTGACTTATGAACAGAACTTCTGCTAGAAGTAGAAACAGGATTTATTTTGGAAGGATATAACTGCCCAATCGTCATCCGTTCAGTCATGGGGTTACCCCACTTTTTTCTGCATCAGGTTCTACTTCAGGTTCTTTATCGGGCTTTACACTAGGATCCTTGATAACTTCTTTGGGATTCGCTATTTCGAGTATTAGATTAACCGGAATAGCTTCCTTTCCTACTGTTGCATACTGTACGCCATCACGAATAACAATTGAAGTCACCGTTCCTGTTTTCACTTCCGAGTTACTTCCAGAAGTTTCTGTGCTCACCCAACTTACGTCTTTACCAATAAGTCCAGAAACACTACCAAGTGATTGGTTCAATGTTGTTAATTGACCAGAGATATTCATTAATTGCTCAACGGATGTAAACTGAGCCATCTGTGCGATAAATTCCTTATCTTCCAGCGGTTGCATTGGATCTTGATTCTTAAGCTGGGCCATCATGATCTTTAGGAACTGATCCTTACCCATCGTTGATGTATCCTTTTTACTTGCTGTCTGTACATTACTCGTAGAATAATTGGGCCAAATATTTTTTGTTGAAATGTTATCTGAAGCCATCTTTTCACCTCCTATCTTTAAGCTTTCGCTGCAAATGTACTACCCTTATCCAGATCAACTTGAGCGGATAACCTTTCGTTCCATTCCTCAGTCAGCTCAGCTACCACTAATGAATCATCAGATTGGCCTTCACGTTCTTTGGATCTTTGATTGGATTGTTGTTGCCCTGCACTAGGTTGACGGCCATCCTGGTACATATGTGATTGAAGAGATTGATTTTGTGTTACTTCCAACTTCTCAACTTGTAATCCATGAGATTGTAGCGCGAATCGAAGTTGAGACATTTGCTGTTCGAGCAATTCTTTTGCACCTGCATGTTCCGTCATAAAGGTAGCTACCAATTGTCCATTCAACATCGTAATCTTAATATCCACTTGTCCCAAATGTTCTGGATAAAGAGATATTTTTGCTTCAGTCATCCCATTCTGCTTCACAATGTCCAATTTGTTAACTACAAAACTAGTCATTTCTTTGGCAAATTGTTCAACAGGAATAGGCGCTGCTGCTTTCAAAGGATTCTTGATTCCTTCTCTCATAACGAGTTCACCAGCTGTAAACGTTCCTTCACTCGAGCTTAGAGCATCAACTTCATTCACTGTTGCATCCTCTTCCACTGGTGTAACAGGTACTTGGTTACTTTGAGTTAATAATGTCCCTTGTACTGTTTTAACGGATAAATCAGCTTGTACAGCATTAGACGACGGAGCTACATTCAGATTACTCAAGAGAACCGTACGATTCTGAACAGATGCACCCTGATTGTCGGGTACCCGACTCACACTTACATTCTGAGCTAAAGAAGACTGTTCAGCTGGTGTATTAGCTTGAACCGTGCCCAAGGACTTTTGTATATCGATTACTCCTGTTGCTTGCAACAAACTCTCAAATGAAGCTAACAATTGAACAGCTTGCGCAGAAGCATTCGTAGCAACCTCTTTATTCTGCAATAAAGCTACTAATTGAGCTAGCCCATCTTGCAATGCAAATCTTATCGTTGCAGGATGTTCTGCAAGCGTGGATATACCAGAAGACTCTTCTACATCAACCGTCTGAGATCCCATTTCATTTGTACTTAACAATATATTTACTTGTTGTAGCCAATCTTGAAGAATCGTCATAAGTGCTGGGTCTTCCGTTATGACTTCATCAAGTTCAGTCATTTCTTCATTAAGCCCTTGCAGTAATTGGGAGAGCGGATCAGCTTCAGTTAGTGTACTCCCTTTTAACGAAGTATTCTGTAATAATCCTTCCAACAATGTAGCTGCATCTGAAAGAGAAATAAGTGGCTTTGCAGACTCGCTTCCCAAGAGTTGAGAGAACGATTGATCTACCACCGGAGCAGACCCATCAATAGCATTAACGGAAGTCTCAGTAGATACTTTTCCACTTGTCGTCCCACCTGTACTCACATTCGCAGTACTTGTTGCCATTTTTTGAAAAATCAATGTCATTGTATTTTTCACCTCCTTCCATATCATACAAAGTTAATGAATGGACCCTACTTATTTACTCATAAGCTTATTAAGTATTTTGGCTGTCGTCACTGAATCAATAGTAGACATTTTGCCAAGTAAAGATGATCGTGTCTTATCGTCCACAGAGTTTAATATCGTTAACGTCTTCTCGGGACTAATTTTGTATGTCTGAAAAAGCAAGTCTGCAGCACTCTGTGGAGTCATGGTAGCAAAGGTCTGACTGAGTTGACTCTTATTTAGTTTATCTGAAGTTTGGGTTGTTGCTGTATCATTCTTCTTCACTCGCGATTGAAGAGCAGCAATTTGCAAATCTTGAGCTGGCTTAGCCTCTTTCATCATCATCGTCACTTCTGCTGCAACTTTCGGATCCATTTTCTCAAAGATAGCAATTCTTTTATCACTCTTCATGGATTCGAACATGAGTACCATCTCTTCCAAAGTCAAGTTTTGTATAATGGGTGCAGCTTTACTTGGACTCAGATTTCCGTACATCTTAGCTAATTCATCAATTTGCTTTTGATAGTTATCAACCGTTTGTTCTGGATTTTCAGCCAAAATGCTTTCATTTTGCAAAGTTTCTATTTGGCCCTGCAAATCTTTTAATTGTGTATCTTGTTGCGTTTTACCTACAGTAACTTCCTTTAATTCAGCTTCTTGTGCACTCAACTTATCTTTAAGCTCTTTAATCTTAGTTTCTGCACTTTTTATCTCGTCTTTACTCTCTTGCAGCTTCGTTTTTTCCGGATCTAGATTAGGAGCAGGTACCCAATTCTGTACTACCGGAATTTTTTGAGCCATTGTAAGAGCAGCATTACGTATATTCATATTAAATAGAATAAGTAATACGCCAAGGAGAACAATTGTGAAAATTATAGGGATCATTAACACTAAAAATCGCTCAAATCCCCCTGCAGATTCCTTCTCAACTTCTTCAAAATCATTATAATTACGAGCCACTGTTATTCCTCCCTAAGGGGCAAGACATTTGATACATCCTCCATATCGTGACTCTAGCGAACATTCATAGCGAAACGTACCGTTGCTATTTCATCAAGTTCGTTTTGTTCACGGAGGTTCGTTTCATGTTGAAACTTGTCTTTTGCTTTATCACGCGATTTCACCCATACTTTTTCATCTACCATTTTTTCAGTCAAATGACTCTGACTCTTTCGAACGACTACGTTTGCTTTTCGAACATCTAGAAGTTTATTGATAATACACTGGTCTAGATGTTCTACGTAAGTCTGAATTTCCCGAATTTTTGAAACTGAAGCCGCATTCTCAACCTCGAATTGAAGTTGATCCGTCATATTCATTCTAATATTCTCATATTCATGTAATGACTTCTCTTCTTCTTGAAGTTTTACGATTGCATTTGATAACAACCATTCTGCTTGGGCCTTCTCATTCCCCTTCAGATTCACAATATTCTGAAACGCATAATGAAATCTCATGCTTTAGTTGTCATCTCCTCGAAAATTCAGAAATCAAACGTTCCTTCACTTCTTCCAACGTAACTTTTTCATCTACTTTTTGCCTACTGAAATCCCATATCCTTTGAATAAAATCAATAGATTCATCGATACTATCATTAGATCCTCGTTGATACGCGCCGATATTAATTAAATCCTCGGAATCCGTATACACTGCAAGCAATCGTTTCAAATTCTCCGCAGCCCCAGTATGTTCGTCCGTTGATATATCCTTCATGACACGACTAATACTTGCTAAAATATCAATCGCTGGGAAATGTCCCTTGTTAGCAATATTTCGATTTAACACGATATGACCATCAAGAATTCCACGAACGGCATCTGCGATTGGTTCATTCATGTCATCTCCATCCACCAAGACGGTATAGAATGCGGTTATAGAACCCGTAGGCCCTGTGCCTGATCTCTCTAACAGCTTTGGTAGATTTGCAAATACAGATGGCGTATAGCCTCTCATCGCAGGCGGCTCACCGATCGCTAGACCCACCTCACGTTGTGCCATCGCATATCGAGTGACTGAATCCATCATTAACATGACATTCATGCCACGATCCCGGAAATACTCTGCAATCGTTGTTGCTATGAGAGCTCCCTTAATCCGAATTAAAGCAGGTTGATCAGATGTAGCAACAATGACCACTGAACGCTTCAAGCCTTCAGGTCCTAGATCTCGTTCAATGAAATCTAACACTTCACGACCACGTTCCCCAATCAAAGCGATGACATTAACATCAGCGGAAGTATTGCGAGCAATCATACCCATAAGGGTACTTTTACCAACACCTGAACCAGCGAAAATACCAACCCGTTGTCCTTTACCAATGGAAAGTAATCCATCAATCGCTCTCACACCGATACTTATTGGTTCAAGTACTCTAGGACGATTCAATGGATTTGCAGGAGGTCTAAATGTTGAACTATATGCCATTCTTGTTGGAATCAACGATCCATCCAAGGGTTGACCTAATCCATCCAGCACCTTACCTAGCAATTCCGATCCTACTTGTACACTTAAAGGTTTTCCTGTTCCAACTACATCACAGCCAGGCCCAATGGACTGAAGATCTCCTAATGGCATCAGAAGCACTTTGTTATCACGAAATCCTACGACTTCAGCTTGTAGAGGCTTCGAACTTTTACTAGGATAGATGTAGCAGACGTCACCGATGTTTGCATCTGGACCTTCGGACTCAACCATTAATCCAATAACCTGTGTCACTTTCCCATTGACTCTCACGGGGTCCAAATGTTCTAGATGATCCATGTACCGCTGACTATCAAGCACCTTCATCCTGATTTCTCCGATCCTCATTATCTAGTGCAATACGAATCAACTCTTTCTTGATCTCAGCTAGCTGCGTATCGATTCGTGCGTCTACACTCCCAAATGATGAACGGATAACACAACCATGATCCTTCACGGTAGCATCGGGCAGTATTTTGAGTTCAGCCTGGGAATCAATCGCAAGACTAAGTTCTTCCCTAGCAGCTTGTACAAAAGCAAACTGAGTCGGAGCTACACATAGAATGATAATCCCTTGTTCTCTTTTTCGAGATAAATTTTTTCTGATCAAATCAATCATATACTCACTCTCGATGGTCAATTGTTTGTCTATGACTTTTTCAGCAATCGCAGTACTTAGTTCTACTAAGAATGGCTCTGCTTCTTGAATGATTTGACCTTTCGCATGATATGCCTCATCCAATACTCTTTGCGCTTCAGCCATCATTTCTTCTATTCTTATCTGAAGTTCTTCTTCAGCCTTGATTCGACCCTCGTTATAGCCTTGTTCGTAACCTTCTGACTTGAGCGCTTCAACCAGATGTTCATCCTGCTCTCTACGCTCTTTCCACCAAAGGTCGATGTTTTCTGTTGCATCTAACAACATTTGTTCAGCTTCCATTGATGACTCACGGACTTGCCGTTCAGCAAAATCCTGAGCATCCTGTAACATTTCAGCCTTTAGTCTTTCTGTTTCTTCATCAACTTTGATAACAATCTCTTGAATCTCAGGCCTTACTTCCTCTAATGAAGGTTCTTCTTCTAAGTAGTTGTACTGTTTAGCCAAATCCAATTCCTTCAGCGCTTCCACAGACACATACTGGGAATGCTTAATCAAATTAGACAATGATGTCATCCCCTCCACCGCGTGCAATTATGATCTCACCGGCTTCTTCCAATCTGCGAATGGTACCTACGATACGCGTTTGTGCTTCTTCAACATCACGCAATCGTACAGGACCCATGTATTCCATTTCTTCTTTGAATGTTTCTGCCATACGTTTCGATACATTTCGGAAAATAACGTCGCGCACTTCTTCACTAGCCACTTTAAGTGCAAGTTGAAGATCCGCGTTCTCAATATCTCTAATGATACGTTGAATAGATCTATTATCCACATTCACGATATCCTCAAATACAAACATACGTTTCTTGATATCCTCTGCCAATTCCGGATCCTGAATTTCCAAAGCATCGAGAATGGTTCGTTCCGTACCACGGTCAACCCCATTTAATATTTGAACGATAGACTCAATACCACCCGCATTCGTGTAATCCTGTGTAACCGTTGAAGAGAGCTTCTGTTCCAATACTCTCTCTACTTGATATAGAACTTCAGGTGAAGTACTATCCATAACCGCAATTCTTCGAGCTACATCTGCTTGCTTCTCTTGCGGCAAGGAAGAAAGGATAGCAGCCGACTGTTCAAATTGTAAATAGGAAAGTACCAAAGCTATAGTCTGAGAATTCTCATTTTGGATAAAGTTCAAAATTTGGTTCGGGTCTGCTTTACGTGCAAAATCAAACGGACGCACCTGTAGCGTAGCTGTTAAGCGATTAATAATTTCAAGTGCCTTACTCTCTCCAAGAGCCTTCTCCAATATTTCCTTGGCATAGTTAATGCCACCCTGAGAAATATATTCTTGTGCAAGGCAGATCTGATGAAACTCAGCCATAATGGTGTCTTTATCTATGCTATCTACTTTATGAACATTCGCAATTTCGAGCGTGAGTTGTTCAATCTCTTCATCACGTAAATGTTTGAATATTTGTGCTGAAACTTCAGGTCCCATGGTGATGAGCAAGATCGCCGCTTTCTGGCGACCACTCAACCCAGCCGTACTAGTTGACTTTGCCAATACACTCACCTCTATTCGTCCGCTAGCCATGTACGTAGCAAGTTGACGAATTCGTCTGGTTTCTTCTTCGCCAGAGTTTCGAGCTGTTTACGCACTTGACTTTCATTAGTCATACTTTCCAAGGTAATCGAAGGGAACTCTGTAGGAACTTGAAAAGGAACATCCTCTTCTAACTCTTCTTTTTGTTTACGACGTCGGTAAATTAGATATCCACCTAGTCCCAATAATGCTAATGCTGCTAATCCTATCCCCCATAAAACCCCGTTGGAGAGTTTCAAACCAGTTGGTGGAACTACAGTATCACCAAAAGTTTGAGAATAGACTGAAACTTTTTTAGTTAAATCAGCGTCTGTATATGTAATACCAGAATCTGCAACAGATGCTCTTACGATATTCCTTAAAATATTCTCGATCGCATCTTTTGTTGCTGGATCTAAACTTTGTTGTCCTGTAGGTGGTTCAACCGCAACGTTAATGGTTAAATCTTTTACAGAATAGGGACTAGATACTATATCTCGTGTAATACGGTTAACATCATAGTTCACAGTTTCCGATAATTCCTCGGAAGTTGTGTTACCTGATGCCGTAGTACTTGGATATCCAGGCACCTCTTCTTCACCTGTTCCAGGGACACCACTATCTGGACTTCCTGCACCCGAATAATTCTTAGATATCTTTTGTACACTGATTTCTATACCCTTCATATCTTCTGCATTCACAGGCGTAACCAGTTTTTCATTACTTTGGATTTTATCGAAGTTTAACTTTGACGCTACAAGAACTTCTACTTTATTCGCACCCATAAATTTAGATAAGAACTGTTTAACATTTTGTCGAACATCGTTCTCAAATCTTTTTTGTAGTGCAAAGTTAGCCTCTATGGCTGTCTCCATGACACCTTGTCCACCCTTTGCCGTAGAAGGAAGTTCAACTTCATCATTCGAAATTGTAATATTCTCTATCGGTAAATTCGGAATAGCGGTCTTCATAAGATTGTAATACCCATCAATAGCTTCTTGATTCGGACTATATCCCGTTTTAAACTTCAATACAGCGGATGCTGAAGCTTTATCTTGGTCATCGCCACTTGCAAAGACACTTTCCTCAGGCAAATTGATAAGCACTTTAGCGTCTTGGATACCATTCATTCTCTTCAAGAGCTGTTCTACTTCGCCATTTAATGCATTATTATACTTAACATTAAATTCGCTATCCGTCATACCTATCGCAGATGAACTCTGTTCAAAAATCTTATATCCGATAGAACCATTCTCAATAATACCCTGAGATCCAACATCTACCTTCGCACGAGCTGCCTCCGTACTTGGTACAGAAATACTTTTACCATCAGAACTCAATTTATATGGAATGCTGCTTCCATCCAGAAAGGTCATAATCCCTGCTGCATCATTTGAGCCTAAATCTTTAAATGCGACTTCATATTCCGTCTTAGAGAGCATCATAGTTACAATAATAATTGCAATTATGATAAACGATAGCGTAGAAAAAAATATTATTTTTTGAATTTTACTTAATTGATTCCAATATTGGATAGCTTTATCCTTATATTGGGAAATTCTTTCATTCACAATGTCACCCCACCCGAAGCTTAGCTAGATACAACTATATTTGTGTTCGCATAATCTCTTGATATGCCTCAATCACTTTGTTTCGAACTTGTGTTGTAAGCTGTAAACTTAACAAAGCCTGTTCAGAAGCAATCATAACCTGATCTACATTTACTTGTCCGAGCAACAACTTCTCACTCATCACGCTTGCATTTTTTTCTTGATCAGCAACTTGTTGAATTGCGTTCTCCAAATAGGATCCGAAATTACTAAGCGCGTCTGATGGCGTAGTCGTAACTTGCTCTTTATTAACTTGTAACTGAAGTGGTTTCATTGTCTGGGTGCTGAACATCGTATTCTGGATCATTAATACCCCTCCTTTTTCTCTATGTCTCTAAACAATCTAGATTATTTTCCGATTTCCAAAGCCTTCATAATCATTGATTTAGATGCGTTAAGAGCTGTTATGTTAGCTTCATAAGAACGTGATGCAGCAATCATATCAATCATTTCTTTTGCTATATCAACATTCGGCATGTTTACATATCCTTCAGTGTTTGCATCTGGATGTGTGGGATTATAGACTAACTTTAAAGGTGAACTATCATCTTTAATGGCCTTTACTCTAACGCCATTACCAATACCTTTGGATGACTCATTACTCATTTGTGATTGAAGCATACTAGAAAAGTTAGACTCGTTAGGTGTTAACACAACCATTTTCCGCCGATAAGGTACGACTTCCCCATTAACTACACTCGCTCTTGTCGTTTCTGCATTGGCAATATTAGATGATATAACATCCATTCGAAGTCTTTGCGCCGTTAAGGCAGATGCACTAATTCCAAAACTATTACTAAGTGTCATTTAGGTCTATCTCCCTTCCACAGCTGTACGCATCATTTTAATTTTCTCATTCATCAGTGAAATATATGAATTGTATCGGAGTTGATTGTCTGCTAATAATGACATTTCCTGTTCAATATCAACATTGTTTAAATTATTGTTCATGACTGTCGAATCATCCTGAGAAATGACAGGTGTGGGAACGGATGAGATGGGTCCAATTGAAAAATGTCGTGAGTCAGTTCTAATTCCTTTGAGAACCGGCATGTCTCCGTTCATTTCTTGTTGCAGCAAGCTTTCAAAAGATACTTCAGAACGTTTAAAATAAGGTGTTTCATTATTAGCTATGTTGTTTGAAATAACTTGCTGTCTTGTATTTGCCGCTTCTAAGGCTCCTTGCAACTTCTGAAAAGTTGCGCCATTCAACAATTCCAAACCCCGATCCCCTCTTTCCCGAACTTCCAAATATATACTGAAATTCTACAACTTTAAAAAATAATTCTACAACGGAGCTTAAAATCCTCTTTTTTTCGACAAAAATATAAAAAACCATGAAAAAGCTCGTACTTTGGTGAATAAAAGCATATTTGTCGTATAGCTTAAGTTTCGTAGAGATTAGGGTTTATTACAATAAGAAAAAAGCCCTATTTTTTTAGAAATAGGGCTTATGTTTCTTACCTCTTAACTATATTATTTTCATTTAGTTTCAAAATAGGTCAGTGAAAGGCTTTAACGGTCTAAGAATCGTTTTTTTCCGACTGATTCGTGTCGAATTTTGTAATATTTTCTTATATATAACATGCATAATAGCGCAAAAGCAGATACTTTTTACCCATTTTCGCAACAATTATTGCCATTTTGAGATTACAAAATATATTGACTCAAATCTCGATCTTGTGCGATATCCGCTAGTTTTTCATGTACATATTCAGCAGTGATCGTCAAGCTCTCTAGTGTTAGTTCAGGAGCTTCAAATGATAAATCCTCCAGTAACTTCTCTAGAATCGTATGCAGTCTTCTCGCACCAATGTTCTCTGTGTTCTGGTTTACTGACGCTGCCATCTCAGCAATAACACGAATCGCAGCTGGGTCAAATTGGAGATCGATATCCTCCGTCTTAAGCAAATTGACATATTGTTTCGTCAAAGCGTTTTCCGGCTCCGTTAAAATAGATACAAAATCTTCTAATGTTAAGCTACTCAGCTCCACACGAATCGGAAAACGTCCTTGCAATTCAGGTATCAGATCTGAAGGCTTCGCGACATGAAAGGCTCCTGCCGCAATAAAGAGGACGAAATCCGTCTTTACTGGACCGTATTTTGTCACAATGGTTGATCCCTCAACAATTGGAAGTATATCCCTTTGAACTCCTTCTCGTGACACATCAGGTCCAGATCCCTTTCCAGGACTAGCAACCTTATCGATCTCGTCGATGAATATGATTCCGGATTGCTCCGCACGACGAACGGATTCCGTTATCACTTCATCCATATCAATAAGTTTGGTTGCCTCTTCTAGGATAAGAACTAATCGTGCTTCTTTTATAGGAAGCTTCCGTTTCTTCGTTTTGCGAGGCATGAGATTCCCCAACATTTCTTGCATATTCATGCCCATTTGTTCATTTCCTTGACCAGCAAATAGATCCATCATCGAAGAATTACTATCCTCAACATCAATTTCAATGACATCATTCTCAAGATTACCTGACAATAAGTTGAACTTCACTTTCCTTCTACGTTCAACCACACTACTATCCTCTTTCTCCTCCGGCGGACTCTGTTGACTATTGTTGTTATTCCCGCCAAAAAGCATATCAAAAGGATTTCGTTGATTTTTAGAGCTTGAACTAGAAGGAACAATGATTTCAATAATTCGATCATTAGCCATCTCTATCGCTTGTTCATGGACTTTCTCCGTGCGTTCTGTCTTCACCATACGAATCGATGTTTCGACTAAATCACGTACCATCGACTCGACGTCACGACCAACATATCCAACCTCTGTAAACTTGGTTGCTTCTACCTTTACGAACGGAGCGTTCACCAGCTTAGCAAGTCTCCTTGCAATTTCTGTCTTACCGACACCGGTAGGACCAATCATAAGAATGTTCTTAGGGACAATCTCGTCTCGTAGATGGTCTGGTAGTTTATTACGTCTGTAACGGTTACGTAGTGCTACCGCTACAGATTTCTTAGCTTGCTTTTGTCCAACAATATATTTATCCAACTCGGCTACAATCTGTCGAGGCGTCAAAGATTGATTATTCATCATGGTTTCCTCCACCCTCTTGGGTATTCTCAATCACAATCTTACAATTCTTCCACCACAATATTTCCATTGGTATATACACATATCTCCGAAGCGATCTGTAGTGCTTCTCTAGCAATTTCTTTAGCCTCAAGCTCCGGAGCATGCCTTTTGAGAGCTCTACCAGCTGCTAATGCAAAATTACCTCCTGAACCAATCGCAATGACATCATCATCAGGCTCAATAATTTCACCGCCACCTGATATAAGTAACATGCCATCTTTATTCATGACAATCATAAGAGCTTCCAATTTGCGAAGAATACGGTCTTGACGCCAATCTTTCGCCAATTCCACAGCTGCTCGTTGCAGATTTCCATGATGTTCCTCAAGTTTACCCTCAAACTTCTCAAACAATGTAATCGCATCAGCCACCGAACCCGCAAATCCAGCAATGACCTGTCCACGATAAAGACGACGAACTTTTTTGGCTGTAGTCTTCATTATGACGCTCTCACCAAAGGTAACTTGACCATCCCCAGCTATAGCTGATTTACCATCATGTCGAACTGCGCAGATCGTTGTCGCATGAAATGTTAGTTCCATTTCTATGGCCTCCTAAACTTTTCTTGAACCATTGAATTCACAAACTTTACTCTGTACCGTTCACGAGTCCATTCTGTTCCATGAAGCCTCGGATACTCTCTAGAGCTCTTTCTGCTAGCACCTGATTCTTTTCTTGCTTATTACGCATTCTTTTCTCAAGGCTAGGCAACAATCCAAAATTTGCGTTCATCGGTTGAAAATGATCCTGATCCGCATTCGTAATATAATGTGCCATACTTCCTAGCGTACTTAGTGGTGGGAATACTAGGCATTCTTCTCCCAGTGCCATTCTAGCTGCGTTAATGCCCGCTATAAGACCCGAAGCTGCTGATTCCACATAACCTTCCACTCCAGTCATCTGACCCGCAAAGAAGAGCTTCTCATTGCTTTTCAGTTGATACGTAGGTTGAAGGAGTCTCGGTGAATTAATAAATGTATTACGATGCATCACACCATATCGAACAATCTCCGCGTTCGCTAGGCCAGGAATCATGCCAAACACACGCTTCTGTTCGCCCCATTTAAGGTGAGTCTGAAATCCAACTAGATTGTAAAGCGTACCCGCTGCGTTATCCTGACGTAACTGCACAACTGCAAACGGAAGTTCACCTGTGTGTGGATTCACCAAGCCCACGGGTTTCATTGGGCCAAACAGAGCCGTCTGCTTACCACGTTTCATCATAACTTCTATTGGCATACAACCTTCGAAGTAGATTTCTTTCTCAAATTCTTTAAGTTCCGCAACCTCAGCTGTGATTAGAGCATCATAGAATACGTTAAATTCTTCTTCGTTCATAGGACAGTTTAAGTATGCGGCTTCTCCCTTATCATAACGAGATGCCAAATATACTTTATCCATATCAATAGAATCTTTTTCTACGATCGGTGCTGCAGCATCATAGAAATAGAAGTACTCTTCACCCATTAATTCACGAATCTGAGCAGATAACGCTGGAGATGTAAGAGGACCCGTCGCCATAACAACAATCTCTGATTCAGGTATATGTGTAAATTCTTCATTAATGACTTCTATTAAAGGATGATTATGAAGTGTAGTCGTTATTTCTCCTGAGAAACCATCACGATCGACCGCAAGAGCCCCACCAGCAGGCACTGCATTTCTGTCGGCCGCCCCAAGCACTAGAGAATTCAACATTCTCATTTCTTCTTTCAACACACCTACTGCGTTTGTTAGACCGTTGGCACGTAAGGAGTTACTACATACTAATTCAGCAAATTTATCCGTATGGTGTGCCGGTGTCTTAACCACTGGCCGCATTTCATATAATCTCACTGGAACGCCACGGCTAGCAATCTGCCAAGCCGCCTCACTACCTGCAAGTCCTGCTCCAATGACCGTTACCCTTTGTGTTTCTGTCAAGTTTATTACCCCCTGCTAATAATCAATCTGCGTCATCATCGTTGTCTTCGACCATTTCAACATGGTCACAAGCTGTACATTGCAATTTATTCCCTTTTTTGTTTCTTTTCTCGATCATCATAGAATCACATTTTGGACATGGTTTCAATGAAGGACGATCCCATGACACAAAGTCACATTCAGGGTATCGATCACATCCGAAGAAGATTCGTCCTTTCTTGCTTCGTCTCTCTACGACATGACCTTCCTTACATGCAGGACAGCTAACGCCTATATCTTTTATAATAGGTTTCGTATTCCTACAATCAGGAAATCCAGAACAAGCTAAGAACTTACCGAATCTACCTAATTTGTATACTAGGTGTTTGCCGCATTTTTCGCAGATTTCATCGGATACTTCATCTTCAATTTCGATTTCCTTCATTTCTTCCTCAGCAACAATTAGACGTTTCTCGAAAGATTCATAAAATTGCCCAAGTACTTTCACCCAATCTTCTGAGCCTTCACCCACGTGATCTAAATCTTCTTCCATATGTGCCGTGAATTCCACATTTAGAATTTCAGGGAAAAATTGTTCCATTTGCTCTATAACTAATTCACCCAACTCGGTTGGCATGAACTTTTTCTCTTCCATAGCGATATAACCACGTTTTTGGATCGTCTCAAGTGTCGGTGCGTATGTACTTGGACGACCTATACCGAGTTCCTCAAGCGTTTTCACAAGACGCGCTTCCGTATATCGAGGTGGCGGTTGTGTAAAGTGTTGTTTAGGCTCTATTTCTTTTTCCAACAACTTATTACCTGATTCAAGTGCAGGTAAAAACTTATCATCATCCGTTGTCCCGTCGTCATTTCCTTCTACATATACCTTCATAAATCCAGGGAATCGCACCTTGGAACCCACTGCTCGGAACGTCGCCGTAGCCACACTAATATCTACAGAAAGCGTATCCAGTATGGCGGATGCCATCTGGCTGGCAACAGCACGTTCCCAGACTAACTTGTAGAGCCGTAGTTGATCACGACTTAAGAATGCCTTAACACTCTCAGGTTCTCGTAGAACAGATGTAGGACGAACTGCCTCATGCGCCTCTTGTGCATTTGCTGATTTCTTAGAGAATTGACGAGGAGTCTCAGGTACAAAAGCTTCTCCAAATTTATTCCCGATAAATTCTTTGATTTCTTCCGCAGCAGAAGCAGCGATTCGTGTGGAATCTGTACGCATATAAGTGATAAGACCCACTGTACCCTCTTTACCTAATTCAACACCTTCATAGAGTTGCTGAGCAACTGACATCGTCTTAGCTGCACGGAAATTAAGTTTTCTTGCTGCCTCTTGTTGCAAGGAGCTCGTCGTAAACGGAGCAGATGGATGACGCTGACGTTCTTTCTCTTTAACTTCACTAACCGTATAAGAAGCTCCTTCGATCTCTTTCAATACTTCTTGAACATCCTCTTCGCGAGACAATACTTTCTTCTCACCGTGAAGACGATGAAACTTCGCTTCGAAGGTTGTATCGCCCTTAGCCAACTGCGCTGTAATGCTCCAATATTCCTCAGGTACAAAGTCATCAATCTCATTTTCACGGTCCATAATAATCTTAACCGCGACAGATTGAACACGTCCTGCAGACAAACCCTTTTTGACTTTCTTCCATAATAGAGGGCTAATTTTATACCCTACTAATCGATCCAAAATTCGACGTGCTTGTTGCGCATTCACTAGATCCATATTAATTTTACGTGGTGTTTTAAAAGCATCCTTCACAGCTTGCTTCGTGATCTCATTAAACACTACGCGACAATTCTGAGTCAGATCAACATCAAGTGCATGTGCCAAGTGCCATGCAATAGCTTCACCTTCGCGATCCGGATCGGCTGCGAGATAGACATATTTAACTTTTTTTCGAGCATCTTTCAATTCTTTCAATATAGAACCTTTTCCGCGAATCGTGATGTATTTAGGGTTGAAATCATTCTCAACCTCTACGCCAATCTGGCTTTTAGGTAAATCCCGAATATGACCCATAGATGCTTTAACAATATATTTACTTCCTAAGTATTTGCCTATCGTCTTCGCCTTAGCAGGCGACTCTACGATGACTAGTGAATCTGCTGCCATGGATTTATCTCCTCTCCAACAATCAAACCATCAATCTGTCAAACAACCACATTATATGATCTTATATATAGCACCAGCTAATTGGGTAATTTGCTTTTTTATGATTAAAGATAACAGAACTGAATGCAAATGTCCAAAATCCCAATGGCTAAGTAGCAACAACTGATCCAGTGTAAATGGTCCCTGCTCGAGTATATGGTATAGTTCAACCTCATCAGTTGTCAAATCTTCAGATAATAGATAAAGACTTTTTACTCCTCCTTTGTTCCCTACTTCAGTCACTTCTTTTCTTATTTCAGACAGACGAGATTCATACTCCTCAAGGATATCTTTTCCACACGTTACCATCTTTGCGCCTTGCTTTATCAATTCGAGTGTACCCTTACTCTTTGGAGAAGTTATGGGCCCTGGAACAGCATATACATCTCGTCCTGCTTCCATAGCTGCATCCGCGGTAATAAGCGATCCGCTTCGGACATCTGCCTCAACTACCAATGTACCTACACTCAATCCTGCAATAATTCGATTACGTTGTGGAAACAGACCTGGATGTGACGGTGTACCGAGTGGATATTCTGTCACGATTAGTCCCATTTTGGCAATTTTCTCAAATAAGGAACGATTTTCGGCGGGGTAAATAATGTCCATGCCCGTCCCCATAACTGCAATTGTATTCCCACCACATGCGAGTGCCGCTTCGTGACATACACTGTCTATCCCTTTTGCCATGCCACTCACAACGGTTACACCGGCCTGACATAGTTCTTCTGAAAGTACTGAACCTACCTTCCGTCCATACGCTGTTGGGATACGGGTACCTACCACAGCTACACCAAGAGTATGTAATAGATCAAGCTGACCGAGACAATATAAAACCCAAGGAGGCTGATGTATTTCTTTTAACAAATCAGGGTATTGGTCATCTAATATTGTAATCACTTCTATCCCGCGTAGGGAAAGTTGTTCCCAGCGTTTCTCCATCCGTTCCTTCGACAATTGCCTAACGACGGATTCCGACCTATCTCGTGTTAATCCAGCATTCTCCCAGTCATGAAGACTATAATTCAACATTCCCTGCAAAAGAGCACCTTTTTTCATTATTCGCTCAATACTTTTCCATCCGATTCCGTCCAATTCATGTAATGCGATAAGTAGCAATCTTTCTTCATTAATACTCATATTTACCTCCTCAAATGGTTCGAGAGACCCGCTCCCGTAACTGGATAAGCAAATAACATAAAAAAACGCAAAAAAAGCAACCTTCCATTCCTCAAACGGGAATAAAAAGGTTGCTTACCTTGTAAGCTCATTATACATGAAGAAATATTACTGTGTCATACATTTGTCTAGCATACCACGTTCTTCTAGAACACTAACTAAAGTTGATCCCATTTCTGACGGTGTAGGAGCGACCTTGATACCACACTCTTCAAGTTTGGCAATCTTCTCAGCCGCAGTCCCCTTACCTCCAGATATGATTGCACCTGCGTGTCCCATCCGTTTTCCTGGAGGTGCAGTCACACCACCAATAAATCCAACTACAGGTTTCGTCATATGCTCACGAATCCACTCTGCAGCTTCTTCTTCCGCCGTTCCACCGATCTCACCAATCATGATCACTGCGTAGGTATTAGGATCTTCGTTAAAAAGATTCAGAATATCAATGAATTCAGATCCTTTAACAGGATCTCCACCGATCCCTACAGCAGACGATTGACCAATGCCACGAGTCGTTAGTTGATGAACCGCTTCATAAGTCAAAGTTCCACTTCTAGAAACGACACCTACATGTCCTGCACGATGGATGTATCCAGGCATAATACCTATTTTACATTCCCCAGGCGTGATAACCCCTGGACAGTTAGGACCGATTAGAACGGTTTTCTTACCCTCTAGATAACGAGAAACGTTGATCATATCCAGTACAGGTATTCCTTCTGTAATACAAATGACAAGTTCCATTTCCGCATCAATAGCTTCCATAATCGAATCTGCTGCAAATGCAGGAGGAACATAAATCACACTTGCTGTAGCACCTGTGGATCGTTTCGCCTCTACAACGGTATTAAATACCGGTAAGCTAACGGTCTCACCATTTTCCAATGTAATGTCTACATTCGTACCACCCTTGCCTGGCGTTACGCCACCCACCATTTGGGTTCCATAATCCAATGCACCTTTGGTGTGAAATAGACCTGTCGCACCCGTAATACCTTGGGTAATGACTTTTGTATGTTTATCGACTAAAATGCTCACGATTACTTCACATCCCCTATCGATTTAAAAGTGAATGTTCAAAAAGTCGGCTATTCAGCACCGAAAAGGTTATTTCAGACCGAAGAAGGAGTAGCAGAGTTACACGTTTTCGAAGAAAACGACTTCGTAAGCATATGCTTGGTAACCTACATGAGCAACGGACTTCGAGGAATGAAATAAGATTTGATGCCGAATATTCTATAGACGTTACTTCGTGATCAATAGACGTCTTTTTGAACAACCTCTAAAAAGTAATTATTTTACGAGCGCGACTATTTTTTGTGCACCATCAGCCATAGAATCCGCAGATACGATGTTAAGTCCCGACTCCGCTAAAATTTTCTTGCCAAGCTCCACATTTGTTCCTTCTAAACGTACAACCAGTGGACGTGTTAATCCAAGCTGTTTAGCAGCTTCAACAACGCCATCAGCTATAACGTCACAACGCATAATTCCACCAAATATATTAATGAATATTCCTTTAACTTGCTCATCGGATAAAATAATTTTGAACGCTTCTGTTACTTTCTCAGTCGTTGCACCGCCCCCAACGTCGAGGAAGTTAGCGGGTTCTCCGCCGTAATATTTAATGATATCCATCGTCGCCATAGCTAGACCCGCACCATTGACCATGCAGCCAATATTACCGTCTAATGAAATATAACTAAGATCATATTTCGAAGCTTCGATTTCCTTCAAATCTTCTTCATCTAAATCGCGAAGTTCTAGAATGTCTTTATGACGGAACAATGCGTTAGAATCGAAATTAAGTTTGGCATCCAGTGCAATTACATCACCAGAACCTGTAATCACAAGCGGATTAATCTCAGCAATTGAACAGTCTTTATCAACAAATGCAGTGTATAATGCCACCATAAACTTAGCAGTCTTGTTCACTTGTTCATTCGGAATGTTAATCGCATATGCCAATTTACGAGCTTGGAACATTTGCAATCCTACCGCTGGATCAACCACTTCTTTAAAAATCTTCTCTGGCGTTACAGCAGCAACTTCTTCAATCTCAGTGCCGCCTTCTTCAGAAGCCATCATTACGACACGGCCCGTATCACGATCAACAACAACACCTACGTAATATTCTTTTCGAATATCACAGCCTTCTTCAATTAAGAGACGTTTAACTTCTTTACCTGCTGGACCCGTTTGATGAGTAACTAATACTTTACCTAGAATCTCTTCTGCATAAGTACGTACTTCATCCAAACTTTTAGCTACTTTAACACCGCCAGCTTTCCCACGGCCTCCAGCATGTATTTGGGCTTTAACGACCGTCACCGGGCTTCCCAAAGATTTAGCAGCTTCTACCGCTTCTTCCACGGTGTAGGCTACTTTTCCGTTAGGAACGGAAACACCATACTGTTTCAAAACTTGCTTTCCTTGATATTCATGGATATTCATTAACGGATCCTCCTATCAACATGACTGCAACAAGTCGAGACTCCCAAGTAGAATTGGCTATTTCTCTTTAATAAAGAGACTTTGCACTTTTTCTGCGATAAATATAAGTAATGTATACTATCAAATGTATACCTCTTATATTTAAACTGGAAATAAATATAAACCCAACTCATTGTATCATGTTTTTAAAACGCTTTCCTTAATATGTGGACATCTAATAGACACTCTTTTGATATCGGTTTCATCCCTTATTGCGAACAATTGGTAAAATATAGAAATAACTCTTTTGAACTCAATTGAGAACTCTCTTAGTGCCTCGTTGATTGACTTCACGCCTATTTATTATCCGAATAGTAAAAAGTAAATATAAGTAAGATAGGTAGACTTCGCTTTCGAAAATATCACTGTAACAATCTAGATATCAAACAGTTGTCCCTAAACGTCATTTTCCGATACACCGCTCTTACCGAAGGGCTCGGGAGTTGGGCTCTGGAAGTAACTGCACACAAAATAAAACAACCCCTTTTTCGAATTAATTTCATGCTCTAGTTTGACAAATACTTCTATTCCATCTAAGCTTTATCTAATAATTCCATTTAAAAAAAAGGAAGCACCTTTTTTCTAATGCGGTATACGGTCTACAACGTATCCATTATATAGAAGAGAGGTGTTTTTAATTATGTACGGTAAAATGTATAGTGCTTGTTTATATGGTATTGATGGCGTGATTATTCAAGTCGAAGTGGATATTTCTAATGGTCTACCACAGACTTCTATTATTGGTCTTCCTGACTCTGCCATCCGTGAAGCTGTTGAACGAGTTCGAGCTGCCATTAAGAACTGCGGATTTCGCTTTCCAATGCAAAGAGTTACGATCAACTTAGCCCCAGCAGATCTCCGAAAGGAAGGTTCAGCATTCGACCTAGCTATAGCACTTGGTATTCTAGTTACTAGTGGCCAGATTGTTCTTCCTTCAGATATCCGATTACTAATGATCGGTGAGCTTGCATTAGATGGAACGTTGAGACCTGTGTCAGGTGTTTTATCTATGGTAGATCGTGCCAAACACGAGGGGTTTAATGCGGTTCTATTACCAGAGGAGAATGGTGCGGAAGCAGATTTAATAAAAGATATGCATGTCTTTAGTCTAGGGCACCTAAGAGAGTTGTTGTATCCCAATGGCATTATACCAAAGGTTGGGAGAAAAGAAACAGACCCTCCTGTCATACTTCATTCATTGGATTTTCTCCATAAGCTTCCATCCTCTGCTCCTATATTGTCAGCTTCCGAAATCCACGCTACCAGCTATGAAGATTATAGCGATGTATTAGGGCAACAACATGTGAAGCGAGCACTGACCATCGCAGCGGCTGGAATGCATAATATTCTGCTAATTGGTCCTCCCGGCACAGGAAAAACGATGCTAATCAAACGTCTACCCACCATTCTACCTGCGTTAACCGAGCAAGAATCTCTAGAGACGACCAAGATCTTCAGTGCAGCTGGCAAACTAAAAGAACCCTCCACCGGCTTACTGAAACGGCGTCCCTTCCGCTCGCCTCACCACACAATTTCAGCAGGAGGACTCGTCGGTGGGGGAACTATTCCTAAACCAGGAGAAGTTAGTCTTGCCCACCGTGGAATATTATTTCTAGATGAACTCCCTGAGTTCTCTCGTAACGTGTTAGAAGTATTACGCCAACCTCTCGAAGATCGCGCTGTAACCATTAGTCGTGCACGAGCTGTCCATACATTTCCAGCGCACTTTATGCTTGCCGCTTCTATGAATCCGTGTCCTTGTGGTTATCTCGGAAGCGATCATCCTGAGCACCGTTGTACATGTAGTAGTTCACGCATTGCGCACTACCGTGCCAAAATTTCAGGTCCTTTATTGGATAGAATCGATCTTCAAGTCGATGTTCCTCGCCCTAAAGAATGGGCAAAAGAGACTTCTAGCTTATCTTCACAAGAAATGAGAGAACATGTGATGCAAGCTCATAGTATACAAATGCGACGTTACCGCCACTTACCTTTCTCCTACAATAGTGAATTAGCGGGAAGACATCTTCGCAACTTTGCAGCTCTTACATCAGATACGGCAACGATGCTACAAGAAACACTTGAGGCACTAGGTCTCAGCATGAGAGCTTATGACCGAATTCTGAAATTAGCGAGGACGATCGCTGATTTGGATGCCAAAGATACGATTGGATCATCGCATGTCGCAGAAGCCATTCAATATCGCAATCTGGATCGGCAACAAAATCTGGCGGAGGAAGTAACATGATATCTTTAAGTTACAAATAGAAGAAAAGCCTTGAGACCTATAATCTCAGGGCTTTAACTTTATTATCACACTATTAATCATTAATCAATCTTCGTATCTACTCTACTGTATTCTTGCTGTGATCAGAGATTCTTCTCCTAAATGATCTGACAGGGCACCGGACATTTTAGTTGCACCTGAGGTAAGGCTAACATAAAAGTCTCCGCTAGACCATGCCTTATCGCTAACTTCAAACCAAGTATCACCGGCATTTAAAGTTGCAATTGCAGTAAACTTCTGCACGCCTTAAATTGTCTTGAATTACTAATACCTTAATTGGTTGACTGCCATCATTGTTCAGAATCATTACGAGTTGAAGCATAAAGGGTTACTACAACTCTATTCCAATGTTATAGATTGATTTGATAATAGAATCTCGTTCACTTTATCCACTTGCTGTGGCTCACTTACAATTAGCATGAGAATATGACCTTCAAGCAAAAATTATTCATATTTCTGTGCATCTTCTTCTGGAATCCCCTAAGCCTCTCCAGATCTCTAATATCTTTTGAGAAAACAGAGATTTCCCTTTTCTCATTTAATCCTTCTTTTTTAGGGCCTCCACAGCCATTGAGGCATCCTGTTGGGTTGTAAATATACCAATGCTTAATTTCATCATATGTATCACTCCTAACTGTACTGCCTTATTACCCCATCTTAATTTGGTGAAAACGAATGTTCTTTGGATTACATGATTGCTGGAGTATCAAACGCTTGATTACGTGAAAAAGAGCCCAATATCATGAGCTCTTATTCTTTAATTTCTTTAAGTAGAGATCTTGATATTCAGCTCATCATCCACGTATGGTTCAATAAGAATTACCACAAATTCATTTGTACTAACATGTATGAATATGAAGGTTAAAATGCTTCCATAATGTGTTCCAACGTAGATACTGCCATGTCAGCGTTCAGAAGTACGGCAATGACATCAAAGCGTATCCTTATTGTTTCGATATCTATCTGTTTATATAACAAATAGACTTCGGCCGTTTTGCGTACTTGAATCATTTTATGTGTATTTACGGACTCTGCTGGTGTGCCATACCTTGAGCTTCCACTACGGCTTCGCACCTCAACAAAGACTAAACAATCCTCTTTACGAGCCACAATATCTAACTCACCACTGCGGCATCGCCAATTGCGATCTATGATTTCATATCCTTTGGTTGCTAAGTAAATGGAAGCCTGTTCTTCTGCGGCTGCTCCTTTTTGCTTACGTGTGTCCTTCTTACGCCCGTCTTCCATCAGCTATGCCTTCCTTCTTTGACTAAGCCATCTGTACGATAGATATATGAAAGCACTTCAGCTACAAGCTGATATAGTTCAGCAGGAATCTGTTGATCGAGATCCAATTGAGATAGAACTTCTACTAAAGCTGCGTCTTCCTGGACTGGAATACCATTTTCTTTCGCTTTCGCAAGAATAGTCTCTGCCAGTCTACCGCTTCCTTTAGCTACTACGATTGGCGCCTCGGACTCACCCGGTGTATATTTTAACGCGACTGCCTTTTTCTTAGAAAGAGCTACTTCATCTTTAGTCTTTTCACTCATATCTTCATATCCACCCCTTTATATGTTGGCGGAATATATTCAGAGGTCACGCTGCCCTGTTTGCCATCTACTTCAGCGACAGTCGGTAGAGGTAATGATTCCGACTTGAGGCTTAACAACTGGTACCCGATGGAATGAATCGCTTGTGAGATTTCGTCACGACGATCTTCAATCAGGGATGTTATCCATTCATGATCATTATGAATTTTCAGACTTACGATTTTGTCGACTACTTGTACATCTACAAGCGTTGCTCCTAGATGTTTCATATCCAGATCGAACCAGAGACGGCAGTTAGATGCATCTAGTTCCCCTTTTTTACCTCGACGTGCCTGAATATGGACAGATGCCGTCTCCTGACCATCCTGACCATTCAGAGGAATAAACATCGTTACTTGTGCGAATGGCGCAGTACGATCTGTATTCAGTAAAAGTTGTTGTCCTGTCATCTGCTGGACAAGTTGTTGTGCAGCTTCCCTCAGTGCGGGTGGGAGATCCGTTCTATCCAACATTTCGAGAAGAAAACCTTTTAAAGAGTCTTGATTCAGACCTGCGACTTCTGTACTCATGACATTCCCAGGTACCGTAGGCATGGAAGTAACTGCACGAAGCATCACTTCAGGTGTACCTTTGGCAACATGCGCTAGGGGTGTTTCTGACGCAGCCTGTGCAATTTGCTCCTGAGTCGCCAATGGCGAGCTAGTCGTTGGTGTCGCAGCATTTGAATGAAGTGTTACTGGTACTGCAACGCTTGATTGAAGCGGCGTGGGAGCAATGTTGCCTGCGGCTTGAGTCGGCGGTGCTTGTGGCACTGGCACAGCCGTATTACCTAGCGGCACATTTCCTGCCGCGGCTGTGCCCTGCGGCGCTTGTTGCGCTTGCGGCGTCGCGCCGCCGCGCAAAGCCTGTTGCTCGTGCTCCGCACCGAGCAACTTCAACATGCGCCCTACCCAAGGTGCTTCGCCTTGGGTAGGCGCAGGCTGTTGCGAAGCACCTGCGGGTGCTTCGCCCATAGACGCCGCCGTTTGCGTAGCCGGCGGCACCACCATTGCTGCTGTCCCTCCGGGTGCAGCAGCAGTTGCACTTGCCGGCGGTGTTACAACGCCGGCTAAAGAATCAGCCACTGGCGTAGCTACGCCAGTGATGTTTCCGCCACTTGGCGTAGCCGTGGCGGGTAGAACTGCCGTCGTCGCGCTCTGCGACGACGGGTTTGCAGGCAGCTGCGTGCCGCGTAGCTGCTGCAACACATCCTGCAGCTTCGCTAGAAGCGGCTGCAGGGGTGTAACTGCGGCGCCACCTTTAGCCGCAGTTCCTAATGTTGTTCCCTGCGACGCAGCACCCTTCCCATCGGCTTCATTTGACATTCCTGTCGCTGATTGCGCCCCCTGAGATCCTTGGGTTACTTGAGCCCCTACTGCATTTCCTGTATTTCCTGATTTCCCAGCCGTATCTTGCGTTCCTAACGCAGCAGACACCTGCGATGCTCCTACCGCCACTTGTGATGTTGCCATTCCTTTTGATTCTAAATCTCCCGCATTGTTTGATAACAGCGTAAGCTGATCGCTAAGTCCAGATAACAGTTCATGTAGGGGAGGTCCGAAGACTGCCTGTTGCAAACCTCTCACACTCTCACTTGTCATCGGAAGACCACGCTGAAAAGCAATAGCGGCAGACTGAAGCCATTGCTCTGGAGGAACACCAACTGGTTTCTCCATCAGAATAGTCTTAAATAAAGCGGCATTCTCCTTCGTTAGAGGAACGCCACTAGCCTGAAGTGTTTGAATCATTTCACGATTCGCTTTTGTATCCGTCAAACCGACCGCAGTTAGTACGTCTCCCATAGATTTGGCAGTTAACGACGTATATGGAGATTCACTTAATGGCTTTAACACCATCATGCCATCCTCACCTGGGGGTTGCACTTGCATCATGGTAGCTTGTCCCTGTTGTAGTGGTGTCTCTAATTTGGCATGCACTTTCACGCCCTGGATTTGGATTTCAGCTTCTTGACCATCGTCAGAGACGCTAAGGACCACTCCACGAACCACCTGTCCCGTCTTAACATCTAATTGCTTAATATCCCCAGGTTTGCTGTCACCCAACAAACCACGGATTAATGATCCGATGTTCACAGTTCTTCCTCCGTTTTCAAATCGCTCTTTCTCTCTATATCGGTGCTAGACTACGTTCGCTTAAGCACTTCTTTTTCAGAACAACGTTTGTTGCTCAGCTTCAAGGTTTTTAAGAAAACTACGACGATGCATCGGTGTTGCTCCCAGATCCGTTATTTGCGCTCTATGTAACTTCGTTGCATATCCTTTGTGTATGGATATTCCATATTCAGGATACATCGCTTCCCAGCTACCCTCACATAGTCGGTCGCGCGTAACTTTTGCAATAATAGAAGCTGCCGCAATGGATTGACTGTTCGCATCCCCTTTAATGATAGATAGTTGAGGTATAACAGAATCTACCTTTTCTGCATCCACAAGTAAAAAATGAGGCTCAATCGATAAGTCCTCTAACGCTCTTTTCATAGCAAGTCTTGATGCCTGTTTAATATTAATACGATCGATTGTAGCCGCATCCGCATACCCAACACTCACTGCTATCGCACTCTCCATGATGACATCATATAGAGCATCACGTTTCTTCGCGCTTAATTTCTTCGAATCGTTAACGCCTTCAATATGGAGTCCTTGTGGAAGGATAACTGCCGCGGCGATCACATCACCAAATAGACAGCCCCGTCCAACTTCATCTATACCTGCAATATGTTGATAGGATTGCTCCCAGTAATATGCTTCATGTTTAAGCAAATCAATAACTTCATCTTCTATTATCTTACCCACGATATTCACACGATCCTTCCGTACATATCTTGCATAATCTGTACATTTATTTGACTTAAGCTTACCATATCTTCATTCTTATATTTCAAATAAAAAAAGCCACCGTAGGATCGGTGGCTTCAAACCTTTATTAATAAGGTGCTTCCATTGAGAAACGGCCTAATTTACCAGCCCGGAGCTCCCGCAGTAACGTCCCACAAGCTTTCTCCAAGTCAACTCTTCCGCCACTAATGATACAACCACGTCTACGGCCAACCTCTTCCATAATCGCGACAATTTCATCAGGATTCTCGAAATCTGTTGGTTGTTCGCATTGAAGATCAAAACGTTCTTTGAAAGGAGTCCAATAGTATTTCGCAAGATATTTGATTCCGAAAAAGGCTACATCCTCTGCATTGAGAGTTTCTGCCTTAATCGCTCCAGTTACCGCTAGCCGATAACCTACATTCATATCTTCGAACTTAGGCCACAGAATCCCTGGTGTATCCAGCAATTCCATTTCTTTGCTCACTTTAATCCATTGTTGACCTTTGGTCACACCAGGACGGTCACCTGTTAGGGCAACAGCCCGTCCAGCAAGCTTATTAATCAATGTGGATTTACCTACGTTTGGAATACCCACAATCAATGCCCGGATAGCTCTTGGATTCATACCTTTAGAAATTTGCTTGTCAATCTTAGCTTTCATCAGTAATTTAAGCTGCGTTGGGATTTCTTTCATACCCGTACCTGTTGATGCATCAACAGGGAAAGCTATATGTCCTTCTCTTTTAAAATAAGCTAACCATTCTCTCGTCACTTCAGCATCCGCTAAATCCGCTTTATTCAAAATGATAAGCCGAGGTTTGTCCCCGAGAATCTCATCAATCATCGGATTACGACTTGAAAGTGGCAAACGAGCGTCAACCAACTCAATAACTGCATCAATCAACTTTAATTGCTCTTGAATTTGGCGGCGAGCTCTGGTCATATGACCAGGGAACCACTGAATCGTCACCGTCATCACCTCATCTTCTTTACCACAACTAATCCATCACATTCATGGGGTTTAATGGTTGATCCATTCCATATCTTTCACTGGCCAGAAAATCACATCTGCACGGCCTACAATATCACCAAGTGGAACATAGCCGATCATTCGGCTATCCGTACTATCTGAACGGTTATCTCCCATCACAAATACATGCCCTTCAGGCACTGTGCCGTCTGGAAATTTCTCGTTAGGGAAATCTTTATTGTTATAAGTCATGTTTTCTTTGTGTCTTCTGTCAATTTCATCTTGTATGTAGGTCTCTTTTATAGGTTGCCCGTTAACATAAACGGTATCCCCTTCCACCTTAACTGTATCTCCAGCGACGCCAATCACTCGCTTAATGAAATCCCTACCTTCGGAAGGAACATGAAAGACAATCACTTCGCCCTTCTGAGGCTTACGAATATCATACAAAATTTCGTTCACAATTAAACGTTCTCCCGTATGAAAGTTAGGCTTCATAGAGGGTCCATCTACAATAAACGGTTTAAACAGAAGCCAACGAATAAGTACCACTAGGATCACAGCGATAACGATGGCCTTAATCCACTCTACAATTTCATTATTTCCTTTTTTTGCTGGTTTATCATCATGCTCTTTAAATTCAGCTTCATCTGGCTGAACTCCTAAGTCCTGCTGCATCATTCATCGCCCTCTCTGAACCTAATGAAATGCAAATGGATAAAGGAATTTTAGAAAAGAAAAGCTCCTTAACGGAGCTTCATCAGCTAATAAATGTTGGCATAATTCATCCATATGCCCTATTTATCATAAAACGAAAGGGACTTGAAATCAAGCCCCTTAACGTTGTCCGCTTTTTAACGGCGAATTTCTTTAATTCTTGCTGCTTTACCGCGTAGATCGCGAAGATAGAAGAGTTTAGCACGACGTACTTTACCACGACGAGTCACTTCAATTTTCTCGAGTTTAGGCGAGTTAAGTGGGAAAGTTCTTTCCACACCAACACCGTAAGAGATTTTACGTACTGTAAAAGTCTCACCGATACCGCCGCCACGACGCTGAATTACAACACCTTCGAACAATTGGACACGCTCACGTGTTCCCTCGATAACTTTTACATGTACTTTCAAAGTATCTCCAGGGCGAAAGTTTGGCAAATCTGTGCGAAGTTGATCTTGAGTAATCGCTTGTAGGATATTCATTTTAGAATTCCCTCCTTCCATACAGGCGTTCTTGCCTCTTCCAAAGAAATGATATTCTCCTTCATTATCGACAGAGGACCACCGTATTCATACACAACAGGAGTAATTATAACATATCTTTCTCTATGCTTGCAAGAAGTTTTGCATTCTTTCAATATAGAAAAATTTCACATTCCATTCTCATTTGAATTATTTAAACAAACATATCAACCCATTGACAAAACATGGATGTGTTCATTAAAATAAATGTAACGTAAAAATTATTTTAACGTTCATATAATTTTATAGGAGTGATTCATATGACAGAAGCTGCTCTAACCAAGAAACCAGGACTACGCGAATTGAAAGTTAACAAACCTTTTATGTACCTTCTTGCTGCCAAGATCATCTCACGCTTTGGCGATTCCATCGATTCGATTGCATATAGTTGGATGGTCTACTTACTCACAGGTTCCAAGGTACTCATGGGTACCATATTCGCCCTTAATTTTGTTCCGGGGATACTATTCAGCCTATTTACAGGTGTACTCGTAGATCGTTGGAACCCTCGTATTATTGTCATGATTGGTGACTTGAGTCGCGGTACCATGGTTATTATTACAGGATTACTATATTGGCAAGGACTTTTGCAACCATGGCATTTATTCTTGTTTACATTTATCAACTCGACGTTTGAAAGTTTTGCAACTCCCGCAGAAATGTCACTCGTCCCTCGTATACTTCCCAAAGCACTTCTACTCAGTGGGAATTCCATCTCTTCCTCTGCTGGGCGGATTGCCGAATTAGCTGGACTCGCTGCTGCTGGAGCCCTCATTGGACTCATTGGAGTATCAGGAGCTATTATCATTGATGGATTTACCTTTATTATCTCAGCCATTCTTATTGCATGTATCCGCGTCCCCATTGAACCCTCTACTCACGCCATCAGATCGACTACTCAGCCAACAACCTATTTCCAAGATTTCAAAGCAGGATTTAAATTTATCGCTTCTCATCGACTTCTACTTATCATTATGTGTGTAGCCACCTTTGTTAATCTGTGCCTCACACCTTTTAATGTCCTTAATACCGTTTATGTGAAGGAACTTCTTCACGAGGGTCCTATAGGGTTATCCATCCTCGGAATATCACTTATTTCAGGAATGCTTGTGAGCGGGCTATGGCTAAGTGTGAAAGGTTCCAACTTTAGAAAGAGTGTGCTAATCGTAAGTGGATTCATTATTCTGGGTATAAATTACGCATTATTATTTATACCTGTAGCATTCCCTATTTATCCCCTGTATTCAGCTGCTATCTTTAGCTTTGGGATGGGTATTGCCGTTCCCCTCGTAAGCACGCCAACCTCAACTTATTTAATGGAAGTTACACCGAAAGAAATCCTTGGTAGAGTTGGCGCGTTATTCAGTATGATCTGTACCTGTGCTGTGCCTGTAGGAAGTCTATTAGCAGGAATGGCTGCGGAACTCATACCCGTGCATATGCTCTACCTCATTTTAGGTGGATTCCTTATGATTCCTGCTGGATTTTTATTAACACAAAAGAACTTCATGAAAATATAATAGCTGTCATTCTTTGAACTTTATCCACCTACAGATTATAATGAATACGTGCAGAATTTGCATAAATACCGGTTCTTATGACTGAGGTGCACATGGATGGATACAATAACTTTAAAGACCCTAGCCGATATCAGAATATATTCAGATCCATACAGAATGGATATCATGAATGAATTCCTGAAGTTAGGAAGACCCGCCACCGTCAAGGAAATTGCAGATATCATGGGTGAAGTTCCTGCCAAAGTATATTATCACGCCAAAAAGTTAATAAGTATTGGCCTACTTACTTTAGACCATACCCAACAAATCAACGGCATTACGGCGAAGTATTATCAAGCCTTTCAGGGAATGATCGCTGTCAAACGTAGTGAAATTGATGCTCCTATCGAGAATATTGTATCTGAAACGCAGAAATTACTTGTTGATATCTATGACAAAAGCAAACAGAAATTTATCAGCTTAGTGGATATCAATATCCCTTTTGGCAATATAACTAATCGTTCTATCTATTTAACTAAAGAGGAAGCTGAACAATTCCATATCTTGCTTAATGAATATTGTGATAAACATCAGAAACCGCAACCTCATCTCCAACAAGAGAAATATGAAATCTTCGGTTCAATCATCAAAGAATCTTCTGATGAGATGAACTCACCGTCCTAGTTCCCTACATAACCAATTTCCACATAAAAAAACACCGAGAACAGGATGTTATTATAACATCGGATTTCGGTGTTTTTTTTTATTATGCTAGTTCGATTAACGATTCTCTTCTTAAACCTGTTTCAAAAATTCCACAATGGTAAGAAGTCCTTTATCAAAGTTATCCAAATTGAAATGTTCATTCGGTGCGTGTAGATTCTCATCAGGTAGCCCGAAGCCCATCAATACGACTGGAACGTTTAACAATCGTCCAAATGTTTCGACAATTGGAATCGAACCTCCGTCTTTAGTGAATACTGGACGAACGCCATACACTTGATTAAATGCATCCGCCGCTTTTTGAAGCATCGGTGAAGTTGTATCCATCGTAAACGGATTTCCCTTTTCACGTTGAACAACGGACACTTTAGCGCCAACAGGAACATTCGCATGAATATGACGTTCAATTTTATTTAATATATCTTGTGGATTCTGTTGTCCTACAAGACGACAAGTAATCTTCGCATGTGCTTCTTTCGGAATTACAGTCTTCGACCCTTCACCTTGAAATCCACCGTACACTCCGTTCAATTCTAGTGTTGGACGAGCACCGGTTCTTTCAACAAAGGAATATCCTTCCTCTCCATAAAGCGCATCCAGACCCAAATCACGTTGTAATTTGTTCTCATCGATCGCTTGTTTCACAAACTCAGCTCTCATCTCAGGAGAAAGCTCAGGTACATCCTCATAAAACCCGTCTACATTAACCTGACCTTGATCATCGTGAAGTGTAGATAGAAGAGAAACAATCGCATGGAGTGCGTTAGGAACTCCCCCACCAAAAGTACCCGAATGAAGATCTGTATTAGCTGTCGTGATCTGAACATCTAGTGAGCAAAGTCCACGTAATCCTACACAAATCGCTGGTTTACCTTTTTCAAGCAAAGACGTATCTGAGATTAACACTACATCTGCTGCCATTTCATCACGGTGTTCTTCTAAGAATGAAGGCAGGTTCGGACTCGTTACTTCCTCTTCACCTTCGATACAGAATTTAATATTTACAGGAAGCTCCTTCTCTTGTTTGAGGAGCGCTTCAACGGCTTTAATATGTAGAAATACTTGACCTTTATCATCCGTTGCTCCACGAGCATAGATCTTATCTCCACGGATAGTCGGTTCAAATGGAGGCGTCTCCCACAAATGAAGTGGGTCAACTGGCTGTACATCATAATGCCCATATACAAGTACAGTAGGTTTACCCGGGGCATGTAAATGATCTGCACACACAATAGGATGTCCTTTGGTTTGATGAACGGTTACGTTCTCTAGACCTGCTTTTGATAATGAATCCGCCAGCCAATCCGCTGCACGTAATACATCTGTCTTGTGCTCAGACAGGGCGGAGATACTCGGAATGGATAACCATTCTTTTAACTCGTTCAAATGTTGCACTCTTAGGTTTTCAAAATAGACTTTGTAATCCATCTTGTTCCTCCCCTTCTATTTTCATGTTCTATTGCTTATTGTTACGAAGTTCTCGTAAATACTTCTTATCTTGATCCGTAAGTTCGAGCTTATCCAGTAAGTCAGGACGACGTGTAAACGTACGCTTCAATGCTTGTTGTCTACGCCATACATCGATATTAGCATGATGACCACTTAGCAACATATCTGGCACTTTCCAACCACGAAATTCAGCAGGTCGTGTATAATGTGGATACTCAAGTAGACCTGTACTAAATGAATCTGTCACTGCTGACATCTCATTACCTAATACACCTGGCAACAACCTTACTACAGCATCAATCACAGTCATAGCCGGTATTTCACCACCCGTAAGAACATAGTCCCCGACGGACAGTTCGTCTGTGACCAGATGCTCACGAATTCGTTCATCATATCCTTCATAATGTCCACATATAAAGATGATATGTTCTTCTTTAGACAATTCTTCTGCTTTTTTTTGTGTGAATGTTTCTCCTTGTGGACACATTAGGATCACACGTGGAGGATTAATGCTAGAAGTCATGACATGTTCCACTGCAGCAAAAATAGGCTCCGGCTTTAACACCATACCACCACCTCCACCATATGGCGTGTCGTCGACAGTATGATGTTTATTCAAAGAAAAGTCTCTGAAATTAATCGCATTCAAAGACACAATTCCCTTCTCATTCGCCTTGCCTAAAATACTACTCTCGAACACCCCTGTGAACATCTCAGGAAATAAGGTAAGCACATCTACCTTCATATTTATAACAATCCTTCCATGAGGTAAATCTTAACCTTCTTGTTACTAACATCTACATCTAACACAACATCATCGATCACTGGAATTAGAATATCCGAACCCGAGATAGGTTTAACCACCCATATGTCATTCGCACCTGTGGACATAATTTCAGTAATAATGCCCAACGGTTTATCTTCATTATCATCCGCAAACACACTACATCCAATAATATCGTGATAATAATACTCATTGTCTGGTAGTTCAACAAGATCGTCCTGAGATACTTTGAGCATACTGCCTTTATACTTCTCCACCTGATTAATATTCGTGAATCCTTCTACCTTTACAATGTAGGTATTCTTATGAAAACGTGCTGATTCTACAGTAATCCAAAATGACGGAGTTCCGTCTTCAGGAATCAAGAATAAACGCTTCCCTTTAGCGAAACGTTCTTCTGGAAAATCCGTAATCGCTAATACTTTAATTTCACCCTTAATGCCGTGTGTATTTACCAATTTACCGACTGTTAATAATTGTTCAGGCATATTCTCCTCCTACAAAAAAAGCGCTCTTGGCGCAGAATTCTTTTGTTCATGCTCATTATTATGTCTTCAGCATGTACGAAAAAGGGTTAGGACATGCATCCTAACCCACTTTCGTAAATCTTTAAGATATAATATCCACGGTTACGCGTTTGTCCATTTTGACTGCTGCAGATGTGACAACCGTGCGTAATGCTTTGGCGATCCTGCCTTGCTTACCGATAACCTTGCCCACATCATCAGGATGAATGGACAATTCATAGACAACAAGATGATCCTTCTCCACCGTCTTCACGGTCACATCTTCAGGATGATCCACCAAAGCCTTAGCAATAACACTAACTAATTCTTCCATAGATACCCCTCACCATCAGTCATTATTTCTGTAACTTAAGTTCATGGAATTTCTTCATTACGCCTGCTTTACTAAGCAAGTTACGAACTGTATCGGATGCTTGTGCACCGTTTTGAAGCCATGCCAAAGCTTTATCTTCATCAATTTTAACTACTGCCGGTGATTCAATCGGATTGTAGTAACCAATTTCTTCGATAAAACGACCATCACGCGGGGAACGGGAATCCGAAACCACGATACGGTAGAACGGCGCTTTATGGGCACCAATGCGTTTAAGACGAATACGTACTGCCACAAAATTCACCTCCTTCAATAAATAATAGTAGTATTAGTATTTTAACGGAAAGGAAACTTCATGCCGCCTTTTCCTGCTAATCCTTTTAACTGTTTCATTGCCTTCCCTTTAGGACCTTTAGGTCCTTTAGGTCCCATCATATCGGAGAATTGTTTCATCATCCGACGCATTTCATCAAACTGTTTGATGAGACGGTTCACTTCGGCAATATTGGTTCCACTGCCTGTTGCAATCCGTTTACGTCGTTTGTGGTCAATCATCTCAGGATGTTGCTTTTCTTGCTTCGTCATAGAGAAGACGATCGCTTCAATACGACCCATTTGCTTGTCGTCAACTTTAATATCTTTCGCTTGCTTCATCTTTCCCATACCAGGAATCATATCCATAATCTGATCAAGCGGTCCAAGCTTCTTAACTTGATCCATTTGTTCCAGGAAGTCATCGAACGTAAACTCTGCATTACGCATCTTACGTTCCATTTCCTTCGCTTTCTCGACATCTATATTAGACTGAGCTTTCTCGATCAGAGAGAGCATATCGCCCATTCCTAGAATTCGTGAAGCCATCCGTTCTGGATGGAAAGGCTCCAAAGCATCGATCTTCTCGCCAAGCGCAGCAAATTTAATCGGGCAACCCGTTACTGCTTTGACTGAAAGCGCGGCCCCACCTCGTGTGTCACCATCTAACTTCGTGAGCACAACACCAGTGAGTGTAAGCAATGTATTGAAGTTGTCAGCAACGTTGACTGCATCTTGCCCTGTCATAGCGTCAACTACGAGCAATACTTCATCTGGCTTAACTTCCGTATGAATCTGGCGCAATTCCTCCATCAGCTCTTCATCAATATGAAGACGACCGGCGGTATCTACGATCAGATAATCGTGTCCGTTATCCTTGGCATGCTGCAAACCTTGTTTAGCAATTTCAACTGGGCTAACCTTGTCCCCAAGTGAAAACACAGGAACTTTAATCTGTTCTCCCAACACTTCCAATTGCTTAATCGCAGCAGGACGATAAATATCCGCAGCCACTAATAAAGGACGACCATTCTGCTTCTGAAGCAGCTTAGCTAGTTTAGCAGAGGTTGTTGTCTTACCCGCACCTTGAAGGCCGACCATCATAATAACAGTAGGACCTTTATTTGCCTTGGCAAGTTTAGCTTGACTTCCTCCCATAAGCTCAGTCAATTCCTTATTGACAATGTCAATAATAATCATGCCTGGAGTGAAGCTGTCCATTACTTCTTTCCCAATAGACTTCTCTTTAACTTTGGCAACGAATTCCTTGACTACTTTGAAATTAACGTCCGCTTCCAATAGGGCAAGACGCACTTCACGCATTGCTTCGTTCACATCGTCCTCAGATACTTTACCTTTGCCACGAAGCTTACTAAATACGTTCTGCAGCCTGCCTGTTAATCCTTCAAATGCCATTCGCTGCCACCCCCCCGCTACTATTCATATACCTGCAAACGATCTAATATTGAGATCAGCTTTTCCTTATCTTCTGTTGAAACATCTACAGTCGTAAGTACATGTCTTAATTGTTCTATTTCGAGGTTACGTTGTTCATACTTTTGTAGAAGACTCAATTTCTCTTCGTACATATCAAGAACTTGTTCCGCACGTTTAATGTGCTCATAGACAGCTTGCCGACTGATTTCAAATTCTGTGGCAATTTCCCCAAGGGAAAAATCATCATGAAAATAATACTTAAGGAATGTCTGTTGCTTCTCAGTTAGCAGGTGTTCATAGAAATCAAACAACCGATTAATTCGATTTGTTTTCTCCAGCCTATCATCCTGACTCATTAAGGGCACTCCCTTCGTCAAGGAAAAACACTTTACACTCAACATCACTAATATTACATAAAATAAAGAGAGATGTCAAGCAAATATCCTTGTCATCTCTCTTGGGTAATTCACCCCATTTCAAATCATGATTCGAGGTATATTAATTAGGTAGTAAATAAAGAAAAACGGAGAAGAAATGGAGCACACTACCTGCTAATACGAACAGATGCCATATGGCGTGATGGTAAGGAAACCCTCTCCAGACGTAGAATACTGTTCCAAGTGTGTACATGATTCCACCAAGAGCAAGAAGCAACATGCCTCTGTCTGGTACAACAGCCGTTAATGGAACCCAAGCAATCACAATCATCCAACCCATTATAATATAGAAGATCGTAGACATGAATAGAAATCTTTTCACAAAAAATGCTTTGAAGACGCAACCTAAAATAGCAAAACCCCAAACAACACCGAATAAAGACCAGCCCAGAGGTCCACGAATAGCAACCAGTAAAAAGGGAGTATATGAACCTGCTATATAAAGATAAATAGACGAATGGTCAAAGAATTCGAACAGGTCCTTTGTTTTTCCTTCCTTGAAGCTATGAACCAATGTGGAATTCAAATATAAAATGAGCATCGTCGTTCCATAGATAGTGAAGCTCACAATATGCCAAGGGGTTCCTTTGAGACTAGAGAACACGATGAGCAATACAAGTGCCGCTACACTGAGAACCGTTCCAATCCCATGAGTAATTGCATTAGCCACTTCCTCACGGCGGGTGTAGATGTGCGTATTCGCCATATTTAAAAGTCCCTTCACTTTAAAATCATATTCCAAATTATACACCTGTTAAACGGTAGAAGCCATTATGCCGATATCCCTCAAGAAGAAACGGCTACAGCGTCCCTTAGGGACGGGTATCCGTCTCTTCGGAAATATAAGAAGTAGTGTATCAACCTTTCTTATCTTTAAAAAAGACATCTGCAGAACTGAAACTCTGCAGATGCCTAACCATCATATAAGACTACTCCTCCGAAGTGGAGGATTCATCCTTATTCTCTTCTTCTTGAATCAATCCTGCGAATAACGCATGAACGAACTGCTCTGAATCAAAAGGCTGTAAGTCATCTAGCTTCTCACCAAGACCTACTAATTTCACCGGAATGTTCATTTCCTGACGAATAGCTACAACGATCCCACCTTTCGCCGTCCCATCCAGTTTAGTAAGAACAAGACCTGTCACACCACTCTTTTCTCCGAAGAGCTTAGCTTGACTTAAGGCATTCTGTCCTGTTGTAGCATCTAATACCATCAAGACTTCATGCGGTGCACCTGGGATTTCACGCTGAATAACGCGGAATATTTTGTTCAGCTCTTCCATCAGATTAGATTTGTTCTGTAATCGTCCCGCAGTATCACAGATAAGGACATCCACTTGACGTTGTTTTGCCGCTTGAACGGCATCAAACATAACAGCTGCCGGATCTGAACCTGCCTGTTGTTTAATCACTTCCACTCCAGCACGTTGTCCCCAAACTTCAAGTTGCTCGATTGCTCCAGCACGGAATGTATCTCCAGCTGCTAATAGAACCTTTTTACCTTCTTGTTTAAATCGGTGTGCCATTTTACCAATCGTAGTTGTTTTCCCTACGCCGTTTACACCTACAAATAAAATGACGGTTATTCCATCTTGATTCATATTCAGGGAATTGTCATCATCCCCACGTAGGAGTCCCATCAATTTTTGTGACAAAATCGGTTGTAGCTCTAAAGCATTCTCAATTTTCTGTTTCTTCACTTCAACCCGCAATTCGTCAATCAAGGTCATAACTGTGTTAACTCCGACGTCTGCACCGATTAGAATTTCCTCGAGTTCTTCATAGAATTCTTCATCTATTTTCTTACGACGAATCATAAGATCAGATACCTTCTCCACAAATCCCTTACGTGTTTTCTCTAGACCATCACGAAATTGCTTCGTTACAGCTTCTGTTTTACTCGAAATACTTTCTTTCAGCTTTTTAAAGAAACTCATACGCTTCCTCCATCTCTTTATCTATATAGATTGAACTACCCATAATCAGGATTTTCATTAGAAATGATTTTAAATTGTGAGAGCAAACTTTAGTTCAATCTATCTATCACAATGTTAAGCAATTTCCGCTTCTTCATTCTCTAACTTAACAGAAACCAACTTAGATACGCCGCCCTCTTCCATGGTAACACCATAAAGCACATCTGCTTCTTCCATCGTTCCTTTACGGTGGGTAACGACAATGAACTGAGTCTGTTCAGAGAATTCACGTAAATATTGAGCAAACCGAACGACATTAGCTTCATCAAGTGCGGCTTCCACTTCATCCAACACGCAGAAAGGAACCGGCTTAACTTGCAGAATAGCAAATAAGAGCGCCATGGCGGTCAAAGCACGTTCTCCTCCAGAAAGAAGTTGTAGATTCTGCAACTTTTTTCCTGGTGGTTGTGCAACAATATCAATTCCCGTATCCAACATATGCTCAGGGTCAATGAGAACAAGATCCGCTCTACCTCCCCCAAACAGCTTCATAAATACCGTACCGAACTCACGGCGAATAGCATCAAAGGTAGTTTTGAAACGTTTGGACATTTCGTCATCCATTTCGCGGATCACTTCATAAAGCGTAGTCTTGGCACCAATTAAATCATCCTTCTGTTCACTCAAGAATTGGTAACGTTCGTTGACGCGTTGGTATTCTTCAATCGCTCCAAGGTTCACCTCACCAAGTGATGATATACTGCGTTTCAGTTCTCTAACCTCGTTCTGAACCGCAAGCACATCCTCTGGGATAGGATAACGCTGTTTGGCCAATTCGTAACTCAGCTCATAATCTTCACTCAGTTTTTTGAGGATATTGTCCAATTCCACGTCCAGCCGATTAACACCAATCTCCGTCTGACGAAGCTGTTCATCTACGGAACGAAGTTGCGTCCGTTGCTCCTTGGTTTCGTTTTCCTGTAGCTCCAGCTTTTTAGACAGCTGCGTACGATTTGCTCTCTTGAAATCCAGTTGCTGAGATGACTCTTCCTTCTTCAGCTTGTACTGGTTCAAATCCTCAATTTGCTTAAGCGCTTCATTAGCATTCGTAAGTAGATCAGCTTCAATCGAAGCTAACAAGTTCTTCGTTTGGCGCAAATCCCGATCCTGTGAATTGAAATCGGTCTGTAATCGACGGATTTGCTCTTCGAGAGAGAAACATTCCTGATCCAACTTTCCTTCCCTTACTTTAAGCTGCGTTAACTCACCCTGAAGTTCGTCTTTCGCTGACTCACTCGCTTTACGAGTGAACTCAGCTGCTTGAAGTGCCATATGGGAAGATTTCTCTTGTTCTTCTAATTCAGCCAGCTTCTTCACAGCTTGCTCACGACTTTGTTCAAGCCCTTTGTTCTCTTCAGTAAATCCATTCTTCTCTTGACCCGTCATTTCAACCTGTTCCAACACATGTCGTAACTCGTGTTGAAGTTGCTTCAGATCACCTGCCGCTTGTTGCTCTTCAACCCGCTTATCGTCACCCGCTTGTCTAAGTTCATCAAGCTTCGTCTGAGTCTGAGTTAATCGAGTTTTGAGCTGTTGAATACTCTCTTGAAGTTTTATTAACTGTTTCTCCGTATCCACAATCTCTTGATCCAAGGAATCCAACTGACGTTTACGGCTAAGTAAGCTGTTATTCTTCTTATGTTGACTACCACCGGTCATTGAACCGCCTGCATTAACGATATCCCCTTCAAGTGTCACTACGCGATATCTGTATTGACATTTTGAAGCGATTTTATTAGCATCTTCTAACGATTCCGCAATGATGACATTACCCAATAGACTACCAATTACAGGAGCATATGTTGCATCATACTGCACCAAATCTGCTCCGATTCCTACAAATCCACCAGCGCCTTCGATGATAGAGCGATCACTTGCCGAAATATTTCTTGCCCGCATAACATCCAAAGGCAAAAATGTTGCTCGTCCAAGTTGACGCTGTTTCAGAAAAGCAATGGCCTGACGGGACACAGATTCATTATCCATAACAATATGTTGAAGTGACGCACCCATGGCCGTCTCCATAGCTAGTTCTAATTTTTCCGGTACGGTAATAAGCTCCGCTACAGCTCCGTGCACACCACTAAGTGCAGATTTACGGGAAGCTTTGAGCACTTCTTTAACACCCAACATAAATCCATCGAAATCGTCTTGCATTTCTTTCATGGTATCACGTCGGGAAGTTTGTGCTTCACGTTTCTGTTCCCATTTACGTAATGTACCTTGGCTTTCTTCTAACAGTTTCTGCACGGATTGATACTGTTCACTCTCGGTAATATATCCGCCACGTAATTCTCTGATTTCATTTGCAAAATTCTCTATAGAAGCATCAAGAACGTGTTTTCGTTTCAACAGCTCTTCTTTTTGACTCTCCCATTTACCCGTCTCTTCTTCAGCACGGTTCATTCGACGAGACAATGTTTCCTTCTGCTGGTCTGCATAACGAATTTCATTACGTGCCTGCGCCATTTCATTCATTAGTTCAAGCAATGAACTCTTCAGGGTTTCTTCCTGTTGCTGACTAATTCCACCCGTGACTCCAACCAGCTTCGCTTCTTCCCCAGATAAATGAGACCTTAGTTCCTTCAGTTCTTCTTGTAATGCCGCAAGCTTGTTCTTCGTAAGGGACAATTCGGTCTTTCGATCCTCGACCCTCTCATCACCAGTATTTAACGTCACAGCTAGCTGCTCTCGATGGCCTTCAAGATTTCGCTTCCGTTCCCTTAGCACTTCACCGTAACCTTCACTCTTTTCATAAGCTTCGCTATATTGTAGCAATTCATCCTGTAACATTTCTACTTCTTGCTCAAGCTTACGCAGAATGGAACGATCACTTTCTAACATTGCGTCATGAGCAGATACAACGGTAGATAGTTCAAGTTGTTGCTCCTGCAAACCAGCAAGCTTGCGCGTAGCTTCAGTCCAGTTCGTATGAATCTGTTCTATTTGATGAACATACATCGAAATTTCTTTACTTTTCAACTGTTCACGAAGTTGCTTAAAGTGTACTGCTTTCTCAGATTGCTCTTTTAATGGACCAATCTGGACCTCCAATTCGCTTACTAAGTCATGAATACGCAACAAATTTTGTTCCGTATCATCTAGTTTACGCATGGCATCCTTTTTGCGAGATTTATACTTTACGATTCCTGAGGCTTCTTCAAATATGCCTCTTCGATCCTCTGAACGTGTACTTAGAATTTCTTCAATTCGTCCCTGTCCGATAATCGAGTACGCTTCTTTACCTATTCCCGTATCCATAAACAATTCGGTAATGTCTTTCAGACGACAAGATTGTTTGTTAATCAAATACTCACTATCCCCATTTCGATGTACACGGCGTGTAACCGTTACTTCGTTGAAGTCCAGCGGAAGTACGTGATCCTCATTATCCAAAGTCAGAGAGACCTCACCAAAATTAACTGCTTTACGCGCATCACTGCCGGCAAATATAATATCTTCCATTTTGCCCCCACGCAGTGATTTAGCACTTTGCTCTCCTAGCACCCAACGTATGCCGTCGGAAATATTACTCTTACCACTTCCGTTAGGACCGACCACAGCCGTTATTCCCCTAACGAATTCCATCTCCGTTTTATCGGCAAAAGATTTGAATCCTGCTAATTCAATCCGTTTCAAAAACATATTCCCCAAATCACCTCTAAACCTTATAATACCACAACTACTTCAAGTGAAAATACTAATTAAAAGAGCAAAAAGCAGTCAATGGCTAATAACTCTGTCCATCTTGCGTGACTGCTCTTTGCTCTTAGGTTATGAACCTGCGCTAGCTTACGAATCCTTAGGATTTGGCTAGCTTCAAGTGACCGAGTGCAACTGATGCAGCTTGCTGCTCGGCTTCTTTCTTAGATCGACCAGTACCTCTTCCAACATGTTCATTTCCCATATAAACTTCAGAAACAAATTCACGTTCGTGTGCTGGTCCTCGTTCCTCAACGATCCGATATTCTAACAGCCCCATATTATGGTGTTGTGTTAATTCTTGTAGTTCAGTCTTATAGTCGCTCATTTGGAGCTTTCCATTCTCTGAAACCTGCGGAAATACATATCGTTCTAAGAATGAGCGAGCTGCTTCAATTCCTTGATCCAAATATAAAGCACCGATAAATGCTTCAAATACATCCGCAAGTAACGCAGGACGAGTACGCCCCCCTGTTAATTCCTCACCTTTACCTAACAATACATATTGTCCAAAGCTTAAGGCTTCCGCAAACTTAACAAGGGAAGGCTCACATACAATAGCTGCACGCAGTTTTGTAAGTTCCCCTTCAGGTTTAGTTGGAAAAAGACTGTACAAGAATTCAGATACCGTAAGTTCCAGCACAGCATCCCCTAAAAATTCTAGGCGTTCATTATCATGATACTGACTGAAACGATGTTCATTGACGTAAGATGCGTGAGTAAAGGCCTGCTTCAAGAGAAGCTTATTGTGGAATTGGACATGAAGTTGCTGCTGTAAATGCTTCAGATCACCGCTCAACAAACTGTCCCCTTAAACATCATATTTTTTCAAAATAACCGAAGCGTTGTGTCCACCAAATCCAAAGGAATTGGACATCACAACATTTAATTCTGCACTTCGCGCGACATTAGGAACGTAATCTAGATCACATTCTGCATCAGGTTCGTCCAAATTAATCGTAGGAGGAATGATCTGATGACGTAAAGCAAGAGCACATATAATAGCTTCTACCCCACCCGCAGCACCAAGTAAATGACCTGTCATAGATTTCGTAGAACTAACTGCTACTTTATAAGCATGATCCCCTAAAGCCATCTTAATGGCTTTCGTCTCGGATTTGTCACCTACACCAGTTGATGTTCCATGCGCATTGATGTAATCAACGTCTTCAGGACTAATTCCTGCAGTCCTTAACGCCATCTTCATACAACGAGCAGGACCATCGGGATCTGGATCAGTCATATGGTGAGCATCTGCACTCAGACCATATCCAATGACTTCAGCGATAATATTCGCACCGCGCTTCTGTGCATGTTCCAACGATTCCAAGACAAGAACGCCAGCCCCTTCTCCCATGACGAATCCATCACGGTTTGTATCAAAAGGACGACTTGCTTTCTCAGGCTCATCATTACGTGTAGACATCGCACGCATAGCACAGAATCCCGCTACGCCCGTGGGGCGTATAGTTGCTTCCGCTCCTCCACAGATCATCACATCGGCTTCACCACTTTGAATCCATCTGAAAGAGTCACCAATCGCATGTGAACCAGAAGCACAAGCAGAGACAGAAGCCGAATTAGGGCCCTTAGCTCCTAAGAGAATAGATAAGTGTCCTGAGGCCATATTAGCGATCATCATCGGAATAAAAAATGGGCTTACCCGTTTAGGACCCTTCTGCAATAGAATATTATGCTGCTCTTCCCATGTTCCCAAACCACCAATACCAGAACCAATGATTACACCAACACGCTCTGGATCGGAATCTTTAGGAATATCTAGACCACTATTCTGCAAAGCCATTACGCCCGCTGCTGCTGCAAACTGAACGAATCGATCCATCTTGCGCATTTCTTTGCGGTCAATGTACTCTTCAGCATCGAAATCTTTCACCGAAGCTGCAATTTTGGTGTTATAGTCACTAACATCAAAGGACTCGATCTGAGAAACACCAGATTTCCCAGCTACCAGGTTACTCCATAAACTCTCTAAATCTTTGCCTAGGGAAGTCACAACGCCCATCCCGGTTATCACTACTCTATGATTCAACGCATTCACCTCTATAATAGACTGGATATGCATAATTTTCGTTATAAACATTTAAACGACTCTCAACGAAAAGTTTGTCCCCAAATATATGGAGAAGTCCCGCCTATAAGCAGAACGGGACTTACCAATGAAATATTTAGGTGTGAGATTGTATGTACTTAACAACTTCTCCCACGCTTGTAATTTTCTCTGCATCTTCATCAGAAATTTCAATATCAAATTCATCTTCCAATTCCATTACTAATTCAACAACGTCAAGAGAATCAGCACCAAGATCATCTTTAAATGATGATTCTAATGTAACCTCCGCTTCGTCAGCACCTAAGCGATCAACGACGATGCGTTTTACACGTTCCAATACATCGGACATCCGGTTCACCTCCTCCTCTTTGGTATTATACGAGAATTTTTTTCAAAATGCTACATCACCATTCCGCCATCCACATGTAATGTCTGGCCTGTCATGTAGGACGCGCTATCAGAAGCCAAGAAAGCGACCACTTTGGCGATCTCTTCCGGCTGCCCAAGGCGTGCTAGTGGGATATCAGCTATAAGCTTGCTCCGCAAGTCTTCTGATAGCTCCTTAGTCATATCTGTATCAATAAAACCAGGAGCTACACAGTTAACGGTAATCCCTCGCGAAGCAAGCTCACGAGCAGATGATTTAGTAAGACCAATCACACCTGCTTTTGCTGCAACATAATTGGCTTGACCTGCATTGCCAAGAACACCGACAACGGATGAAATATTAATGATCCGTCCATAACGTTGCTTCATCATGGGACGTGTAACTGCTTTTAAACAGTTAAACACACCTTTGAGGTTCGTTTCAATAACAGAATCGAATTCTTCCTCTTTCATACGCATAATTAGATTATCTCTAGTAATGCCGGCATTATTCACAAGAATATCAATACGACCTAAGGCATTAATAGCTTCCTTAACCAAATTCTCAGCTTGTTCACTCTTTCCAACATTCGCTTTCAGAGCGACAGCTTCTACTCCTAAAGCTTGAATCTCGGCGACAACTTCTTGTGCGGCTGCCTCATTTCCTGAATAATTGACAACCACATTTGCACCTAAACCGGCTAAGTTTAGAGCGATACTACGCCCTATCCCACGTGAAGCTCCCGTTACAAGCGCAACTTGTCCGCTTAAAGGTTTGGACATCTCAAATTCCTCCTTTCCCCAACTATACATTTGTAGGCTTCTACAATGCCATCTCAAGACTTTCTAGACTATTAATGTTGATTAGCTTCACTGTCTTATCAATCTTCTTAATTAGGCCTGTCAATACATTACCTGGCCCGATCTCGACAAATGTATCTACCCCTTGTCCAATAAGATAGTTAATACTATCCTCCCAAAGAACAGGTGAATACACTTGTTCAACTAAAAGCTTACGAATGGCTTCCCCTGAGGTAACCGTCTGCGCAGTTACATTAGCAACAACAGAAAGCTTAGGCTCCTGAAAAGAAACGGAATTCAGTTCGACTTCAAGTTGTTCAGCCGCTATTTTCATCATGGAAGAATGAAATGGACCACTGACTACCAGTGAAATCGCCCTCTTGCCACCCGCTTCCTTCACGCGCTCGCTTACCGTATCAACACCAAACTGAGAACCAGAAATGACAATTTGCCCAGGACAGTTAATATTTGCTAACTCAACGATATGTCCACTTTTACTAACCTCATCACACAATTGAGACAGTGCTTGCGCGTCAGCTCCCAACACAGCTGCCATGGCTCCTTGCCCACCAGGAACTGCCTTCTCCATGAAGTTACCACGCGCTCTCACGATGGCTATGGCGTCCTCAAATGAAAGAACCCCAGCAGCCACAAGCGCACTATACTCACCCAAGCTGTGCCCAGCAACATAATCTGCTTGTATCCCTTTTACACGCAAAGCTTCTAAATATGCAATACTTGTAGCTAACAAAGCTGGTTGTGTATTAAAAGTCTGTTTCAACTCTGCATCTGGACCTTCAAAAATCATAGTAGATAAGTCAAAACCTAACACTTTATCGGCTGTTTCAAAGATCTCTCGAGAGACAGGAACGGCATCATAAATATCTTTTCCCATGCCAACCGCTTGGGCTCCTTGTCCCGGAAACACAAATGCAACTTTCCCCATGGTCCATCTCCTTAAACGACAAACTTCTTATGATTATTTATTTATAATTTCAATGCTAATCCATTGTCAGATCATGTCTTACCAGACAAGTACGCAAGCTCCCCATGTCAATCCGCCACCGAATCCAACCATCAAGACGGTGTCGCCTTCTTTCATTCGGTTCTGCTCAGCCGCCTCTACAAGAGCAAGCGGAACTGAAGCTGCTGACGTGTTCGCATATTTGTCCACATTAATGACGCATTTCTCTGGTGGTAAATCTAAACGGTTCATCGCAGACTGAATAATCCGTATGTTCGCTTGATGAGGAACGAAGAGGTCAATCTCATCTTTAGTCTTCCCAGCCTTAGCCAATACGGCTTCGGTAGCCGAACCCATGACACGTACTGCAAATTTGAACACTTCACGACCATTCATATAAATGAAATGCTTCTTATCTTGAATGGTTTCCGGTGTCGAAGGTAAGCGTGAACCCCCACCTGCGAGATTTAGTAAGTGACCACCTGATCCCTCTGCTCCCAGATCAAAGGACAGAAATCCACGTCCTTCTGGAACTTCTCCAACAATAACAGCACCCGCCCCATCTCCAAACAATACGCAGGTGTTACGGTCCGTATAATCGGTAATTCTAGATAAGCAATCAGCGCCAATAACAAGTGCGTTATTATACATTCCGGTCTTAATAAAGTTCGTCGCAGTTGCTAAGCTGTATACAAATCCAGAGCAAGCGGCTGACAAATCAAATGCAGCTGCTTGCTTAGCACCTAGCTTCTCTTGAAGAATACAAGCTGTGGAAGGAAAGAACGTATCCGGTGTAACTGTAGCCACGATAATCAAATCAAGTTCTTCTGCTGTCATTCCAGCGGATTCCAATGCCTTTATAGCTGCTTCATAGGCAAGGTCAGATGTAGCTTGCTCAGGTGCAGCAATGTGCCGTTCTTTAATTCCTGTCCGGCTAACAATCCATTCATCATTCGTGTCTACTATTTTCTCCAAATCGCTATTCGTCAAAATCTTCTCAGGAACATATTTACCTGTACCTATTATGCCTACTGCCCGTAATCCATTCATGAAGTCACTCACTTCCCACTGATTTCCTTTGATATACTCGGTACCAATTCATTCTCGAGGGCAATTCTTGTCTGTCTAACTGCATTCTTGATGGCATTTCCATCTGAAGAACCATGGCTTTTCATAACTAGACCACTTAATCCAAGCAGCGGTGCGGCTCCAGATTCAGAATAATCTAATTTCTTCTTTAGCCCTTTTAACTGAGGCATCAATAGAGCTGCGCCCATCTTACTCTTAAATGTTTGACTGAATTGCTCTTTCAGCAAGCTGAACATCGCTCCAGCTGTACCTTCAATGCTCTTCAATAATATATTACCGGCAAATCCATCACATACGAGCACATCACAGTTACCAGCCATGACATCACGTGCTTCGACATTACCTACAAAGTGAATCGGCATCTCCTGCAGAAGAGGAAAAGCCTCCTTCGTCAGTTCATTGCCCTTCCCCGGTTCAGTTCCCACATTCAAAAGACCTACGCGGGGTTTCTCAATTCCCTGCACCTTTTGACGATACAAACTTCCCATCAGGCCAAATTGAGCCAAATGTTGCGGCTTAGAATCCATATTAGCTCCAAGATCTAGGGCAATCACCCCAACATCATCTAACGTAGGAATCATAGCGGCAAGCGCGGGTCGTTCTATTCCTGCTATTCGACCGACAACGAGTAATCCTGTGGTCATAAGCGCGCCCGTATTCCCTGCGGAAATCATGGCATCGGCACTACCTTCCTTCAGCATCCGCCCCGCAACAACCATAGATGCATCTTTTTTACGACGGACAGCTTTAACGGGTTCATCATCAGAATTGATCACTTCACTCGCATGCTGGATACTAAAGTTAGAAGGTACGTCCCTGCCGCTTAGCAAGGGTTCGATTTGAGCTTGGTCCCCCACGAGTATAATCTCTACATCTTTCCATTCAGCGGCAGCTGCCAGCGCCCCATCTATATTAGATTGAGGAGCATGGTCTCCACCCATAGCATCAATGGCGATCCTCATGCTGCATCCCCCTCTCGTTGTTCTCTTCACCAGTAGATCTGTAAATAAGGAAATTTCCTTGGAAGACCATTTCTTCACCCACATAGGTAAACACTTCAACTTTAGCTTTACCCTTTTGGTTAGCCATATCTCTGACATATGCTTTAGCTATACATTTCTCTCCTAAATGAACGGATCGAAGGAATCGGATATCCGACGAAGCTGTCAGTGCAATCTCATCATTAATGACAGCAACAGCTAGCGAGTTCGCTTGTCCAAACACATAATGTCCGCGACCAATATGCGTTCGCGAGAACACATGCTCATCTCGAATCTCGAATATGGAAATGCCGCTCTTGTCCAATTGCAAATCCACAATTTCCCCCACCACTTCATTTAATGGTAAAGAGCGAACTTGATCATGCGAATGCTCCGCCATCTGCTTCATCCGTTCGCGTAGCTCAGGTATGCCAAGCTCCATTCGATCTAAACGAATGGTCTGGATGCTAACCTTCAAGTCTCGTGTCAGTTCACGGTCCGTGACAAACGGATTCTGCTCGATCAACTCCATCAATTGCCGATGGCGCATTTTCTTGGGTAATCGTTCGATGACGGTACACCTCCTTACATCATATGTACAACTTTATATTTAACATTTATTGGAACTTTGTATTATAAAAGAAAACTTCGTAATTCATCTTAGAACCTGGTACTAATATGTAGTATAAATCATGCCGTCTTAAAAAGAAAGTCCTCCCTACACAATCGTTGCTAAAACTAGAGCACTCTAAGTATAAAATCAAAAAAAATAGTACCTCACCAAAGATGAAGTACTACTTGTTTGTTGATTACTGCGAAATAATTTCTCTTGATTTGTACGTTCCACAAACTTTACATACGTGGTGACTAAGCTTCAATTCTCCGCATTGTTCACATTTCACCATACCCGGCACTGTCAATTTAAAATGAGTACGACGCTTATCACGACGTGTTTTGGACGTTCTTCTTTGAGGTACTGCCATGTTCATCCACCTCCTTATTTCAATCAACTCGTTATTAACGAGAGGAATGTTACATCATTATTCAAAAAAATCCTTCAGCACCGCAAGCCGTGGATCGACTACTTTCGTGTCGCAGTTGCAAGTACTTACATTCAAGTCTGACCCGCACTTCTGGCAAAGTCCTTTGCAGGAAGCCTTACAATACGAAATCTGGGGTAGGTGCAACAGAAAAGCTTCTTCCACAAATGGGATAAGATCCACCATGTCATCATCCACGAAAATGGTATCGCTATCTTCATCCTGAATCTCTTCGGACTGCTTCTTCACCAACTTGAAAATTTCGTGAAACGGAATGTACAATTGCTTAGGAACTTCTGTCAAACAGCGTGAACACGCCATATCAACTTGTCCTGTAAGCTTGCCTTGAACCTCAACCGTATTATCGCCCACAAAAGTTGCTTCTAAATCAGCATGAACCAATTCTGAAGCAAGAATATCTGCACGACCTTTAATCACACGATCTACATTCACTTGTTCAAGAAAATGCAGGGGTCCATCTAACTTTACAACTTTACGAAATTCAAATTGCACTTTCATCACTCCAAACAAACAAAAATTATTATACCGAGATATGAGTAGGTTTGTCAACTATAATCACATTACATACCGTTATTCTTTCTGAAACTAATGATAATTATGATATATTTTTAAAGAACCCTATAATCAAGAAATGGATTCGACGTCATTTTAAAAACACGATCAATAAATTTACCAAGGGAGTTGAGTTTTGAAATGGGTACTGTTGTAGGCATTATTGTAGAATACAATCCCTTACATAACGGTCATGTCCATCATTATAACAGAGCCAAGGAGATTTCGGGAGCGGAACATTCGATTGCCATCCTTAGTGGCCCTTTTTTACAACGTGGCGAACCCGCATTATTAAGTAAATATGCTCGTGCAGAGATGGCTCTTGCGATGGGTGTAGACCTTGTTATCGAGCTACCCATTCATTATGCCGTTCAGCCTGCTGAATGGTTCGCATATGGTGCTGTATCCTTACTAGAGGCTACTGGCATTATCGATCATCTCTGTTTTGGAACAGAGAGTGGGTCTCTTGTTCAGCTATTACCACTAGCCAAGCAACTTGCTAACGAGAATCATAGGATGAAGCAAGAACTTAGCCGATTGTTAGACCAAGGTATAAATTACCCTACCGCATACAGTGCTGCAGCTGGTATTCTCTCTACCGACCTTGAAGAAAAGGAAGAAATCCGTCTGCTTCTATTGCAACCCAATCACACACTGGCGCTTCATTATCTTATAGCCCTAGAACGTTTAGGTAGCTCCATTGTTCCATTAACAATCCCTAGAGAGAAAGCTGGATACCATGACACAACGCCTTCTGAATCAGCCATAGCAAGTGCAACCGCTGTTCGAAAGCTTATCTTGGAAGAGCATATTGAAGCAGCAGCTCCATATGTCCCACCTTATACGCTTGACATTATGCGACGTGAGTTCACTGCCGGTCGTGGGCCTATTCATTGGGAGTCATTCAGACAGCCTCTGATGCATTTATTGATGACGCATACTTCGTCCCAGTTGTCTAAGTTGCACGAGGTCACTGAAGGCTTAGAACACCGTATAAAGAAGCTTCTACCGACTCTCTCCCATGCTACAGTAACAGAACTACTACATAGCTTAAAAACAAAGCGCTACACTCATACTAAATTACAACGTATGCTCACGCATATCTTACTTCACCATACGAAGGAGGAGATGTCTCCCACACAGTTATCAGATGGCCCCGGATATTTACGTATTCTAGGCTTTAACAGCCATGGACAACAACTTCTGAAACGAATGAAAAAGACCGCCTCTTTACCCATTGTCGTGAAAGCTTCTACTCTCACGCATGATCATCTAGAGCGTGATTTACAGGCAGCTACTGCCTACGCTAACGCCTACAATCAACCGTATACCCGAGAGATGTTCCGAGATTATTATGAGCCACCGATCAGGATGTAGAATGGATCTGCTCCATATACTTCAAAGCATCTTGCAATGTTGACACTGGAATAAGTTTTATTTGAGTTCCAATCTCCTCTGCTTTGGCTTTGGCCTCATCATAGTTTTCTTTTGGAACGAAAAATAGCTGCGCCTTTTCCCGATCCGCTGCAACAATTTTGTGTTTAACTCCACCAATAGGTCCCACTGTTCCATCAGCAGAAATCGTGCCAGTACCTGCAACACGGTAGCCTTTCGTCAGATCGCCGGGTGTCAATTGATTATAAATCTCCATCGTGAACATAAGTCCTGCGGAAGGCCCACCGACCTTCGTACTTACAAATTCAACCTGCTTCTTAGGGTCTTTCGAAGTCACTTTCTGCATCGTGCCAATCATAATGCCAAGTCCTGATCGAGTGGTGTTCGGCTCACTGTCTTTAATAGATACTAAGGGCACCTTTTCTACCAGAACATGACCCGCTCTCTCTAACTTTACTGATACAATATCTCCTACTTTCTTACTCTTTAGGAGGGAGGCAAGATACACCGTATCCAAGATAGGTTCTGAATTGAGTTCCAACACTTTATCGCCTGGTTGAAAGTATTGACTATTGCTAGCATCCTTAGGAGTTGAGAACACAAAGAGGTATTCCGTTAGTATTTGGTAGGGGATATGCGCTTCCTCATATGCCGCTTCTACAGCAGAAGATTGTGAGTCACTCATATAAAATAATTGCTCTGCTGCATATTCCTCTTTACTTTTATCACCTAGTCGAGATTGCTTCTTATCCACCTCAGCGTTCGGATTAAAAGAAGATAGAGCTAGCAGTGCGATATTAGCGTAACTTGCTGATACGGTTGTCATCATAAAGGTACCGCGCTCTGTACTATCCCCTTCTTTCACCGTAATCATAGGCTTCACTTCTTCAGCACTTCCTGGCTGATAAATAATATATGGTGTTGGCATGTACACCACAACATAACAAAGAAGGGCGACCATAAAGATATACTTAAACAGCCTTATTGTTTGTTTTTTATTGTTTGTTAACCTCATGTTCTTCCCCCTCCCCTTTGCATCTTTCGGATCAAAAAGCTGGTCTTATGTCCCTCTGTTCAGCATAAATTGGGTACTACATAGCTTGTTTCATGTTGGTTCTGCTATGTTTACTAAAATGAGGTGATAACTATGTTCAGTCGCAGTAAATATCTATTCAGAGCACCTACAATGACGTTAATGTTAGGCATTCTTTCATTTCTACTCGTCGTTGGCATCGTTAGCTCTCCAGAACAAACTTTTCAGGCATCATTACAGGGACTATCCATGTGGTGGCATATTGTTTTCCCTTCACTGCTTCCCTTTCTTGTCCTATCCGAGATCCTCGTGGCCTATGGATGGGCTCACGGGATTGGAGTCTTATTGGAACCACTTATGCGAAAAGTATTCGGCCTACCTGGAATCAGCGGATGGGCATTAACCATGGGAATGACGACAGGTTTCCCAGGTGGAGCTACTTCCACATTACAATTGGTCGAGCAAGGAGACCTCACACCGCGTGAAGCAGAACGGATATCATGGCTATCTCACTTCTGCAATCCAATGACAATCATCATTTTCATTGGAATCGGTCTATTTGACAAACCCTCAGCAGGCTACTGGTTGCTCGGTATCCACTGGGCATCTGGCATTCTGGCATTTCTAACCTATACATCTCTAAACAAGCTCCTCAGAAAAAAAAGAACAGACCCAACCTTACTCGGCAAAGATATCCAAGGTCCTCGTTTATCACTGGTACGAAGAGTATGGGTGGCTATCGACAAGGCCCATGTCCGTGATGGACGAAGCTTCGGTAAACTTCTTGGTGAATCTGTAAGTCATGCGGTTCAGACACTTATGGTCATTGGAGGATACATTATTATCATGGCTGTCATCATTCATCTCGTCAGCTATTATATTATCCCCGAAGTACCTACATATTACATAGCAGGGATATTCGAAATTCATTTAGGTGCAAAGGCCCTCAGTTCAGCTTCTGCTCTCACACCCGCCATCCAGTGGTCCTTGTTGTCAGCTATGCTTGGATGGAGTGGCCTATGTGCAATGCTTCAGTCGACCTCACCGCTAATCAAAACTGGAATACGACGTTTTCCTTTTACTATGATTCGTTTGTTGCATGGTGCTTATGCTTTTGGACTGACACTATTCATATGGAAACCATTGAATCAATATATCCTTGAAGCTGAACCAGCATTCATTTATTTACCTAGTTACTCCAATCAACAGTCACCCATTTCCGACATGTGGTCACGTATACCTTTTATGCTCGAATGGCAAGGATTCATATTGATCAGTTTACTTCTATTATCATTGGTTGTTGTTCTGGTTACTTCTCGTCGATCCCATTAAACTTCTGATGTAAGGCCTGTCCCACTTCAGGAGATACCCATTCCGTCAAATCACCATTGAATTGAGCAATTTCTTTGACTAGACTGGAGCTTAAATAGGAGTATTCAGGATTCGTCATCATAAAAATCGTCTCAGCATCGGGGTTTAGCTTGTGATTCGTTGAAGCAAGTTGTAGTTCATATTCAAAATCCGTCACCGTCCGAATACCGCGTACAATGACTTGCGCCCCTTTGTCTCTCACATAATTAACTAGGAGGTCACGAAAACTGTCCACTTGCACATTAGGTATATGGGCTGTCACTTGTCGCAAAAGATCTTTACGCTCTTCAACCGAAAACAAGGCGTTCTTACTGACATTGTTCAGCACAGCAACAATAAGAATATCAAATTGCTTAGAAGCCCGTAATATTATATCCATGTGTCCCAGCGTAACTGGATCAAAACTTCCGGGATATACGCCAATGCGTGGTACATTAATCTGTTGTTTCATGATGATCCTCCTCGACCTGATGAACCTGTGTTTCAGGTTTGTCTAAGTGATACCGATAAATCGTAATTCCACATTCTCCGTATAACGCTTTACGAATACAGCTAAAATGACCGAACTCATCCGGATACTCAAATTTAGAATCATGTTCGATCACAATGGTTGCGAGATCTTGAAGTAAAGATCTTTCATGCATTTGCTGAAGTAAATCGTCAGCGTTCTTCATCCGGTATGGGGGATCTAGGAATACAGCATCCATCAGAACGCCTCGTTTAGCAAGGACCTTAATCGCCCTTTCCGCATCATTTCGAAATACTTCTCCTTGACTCTCCAAACGAGTAGCCTTAAGGTTCGCACGAATCGTCTCAATACTCATCGGATCCATATCTATGAAAATGGCATGTTCCATGCCACGGCTTAGAGCCTCAATGCCCAAACCGCCAGTTCCAGCAAATAAATCCAGTACGGTACCCCCATCGAAATAAGGACCAATCATACTAAATAAGGCCTCTTTAACTTTATCTGTCGTTGGTCTTGTCCCCGTTCCAGGAACACTTTTTAAGGGTCTCCCTTTCGCGCTTCCCGATACAACTCTCACTATTTCTATTCACCCATTCTATATCTAAAGTCCAATGCTTCATTCAGCATTTTTATGACGATATCGTACCACACAATAGCACACTTTGAAAAACAATCGACTCTGAAGGAGACCTTTGTTTTGGATATTATGTATAAAAAATATCACTCTGGGAATGCTTAGTTTATCGACATCAAGAAATTGTCGTAGACAACCGTAAAGAAGACTTACGTTTCCCCATAAGCTCTTCGTCCGGTTTCTCCTCTCCCATGAGGACGCCCTGCAAGGGGCGTCCAATTTTTTTTGTGAATAAACCTTTAACTTATCAGCTATTTCTATAATATATAAGAACTTATAATACCCCACTCCTGATGATGATTTCATTATTGTTTGTTATCAAACAGGATCAACAAGCAGATACTGTAAGTAATTACTCCTCAGCAGAACCGAAGCATCAATATTTTGCGGCTAAATTTATCGAATTGAATAGGTAAATGTTGTATTTTGTTATGGATCAATTTTTCTAGTTCTGATAGACTAGTAGAAGTTATATATTTACAATACTAGGGGGATATACGGAGATGAAATTTAAGTTTGTAATTTTAGTAGCTTCTGCAATGCTAATGTTATCAGCATGTGGTACTGAAGCAGCAATTGAGAAGGTTGAGCCTTCTTCAACTAAAGAGTCAACAGCACCAGTGAAAGAAGACAAAAAAGAAGAAGTAAAGAAGGAAGAAAAGAAGGAAGAAACAAAGCCTACTACTGAAGTATTTAAACCGGGAGATGCCGTGACGTTTAATGACCTGATCATCACCTTGAATTCTGTAAAAGATCACAAAGGTAACGATTTCCAGAAACCGGCAGATGGCAAGGTTTTCAAGGTAGTAGATGTGACCATTGAAAACAAAGGCACCAAAGAAGCTCCTATTTCATCTATTTTGAATACAAGCATGGTAGATAGTGACGGCTACAAGTACACGATTGCACTCGCTACATTTGTTGAAAATCAATTAGACGGATCAGTGCCTGCTGGACGTAAATTAAGAGGTCAAGTTGCTTTTGAAATACCTAAAAACGCAGCTGGACTTGAATTTATTTTCTCGGATCCATTTACAAAAGGTCAGGCGATTTGGAATTTGCAATAATAAACTTCATAGGTAGAAAATCAAAAATGACCCCAGATCTCTGAGGTCATTTTTGTATATGTACTTAATATATCCTTGATCTGACTAGACGGCACTTCCAATCTTTTTCTTTTTGGACAATATACCCATAAACCCAGCAACAATGAAGAGAACACCGGAAAGTATATAGAACATTGAAATACTTATAAACCCTGCGATACCGCTAATAAGCATAATCCATCCAGATAACTTCGGTTTACTTTTTGCAAATGCAGATCCTAAAAACCTAAAATACTAAATAATAATGCCGCTATTGCAAGTCCCGTTATCTGAGATGTACCGCTATCAGAAAAAGCAGCGTCATTCCAACATATCCCTTTTTTCACTTTAAATTTATTGTAATATAAACAAACAGATCAAATAACCTCCTACTTTAAGCAACAACCACCCCTCAAGCAGAAGCCAACCTTATTATTCGTCAATTTCCACACCCCACTCCCGGTCTTTAGCACTACAAAGAACTGTGATTTAGTTGCTTGAAAATAATCTCCGCTATCAATACGCTAACGGAGACTATTTTGCTTAATTAATAGTGACAGTTCTATCTATTCCCCCTCTTTCTCAATCACCTGCAACCTATTCTCCAGATCGACAATCTGAGTTGTGTTTCCAGCTATTAATTTAAGGAAATTATTTCTAATTTTATTTATAACGATTGCGGTTTCTTCCCGAGTGATAGGTGCACCAGGCCGCGTTCCATCAAAATAACCGTTCGCCTTCGCTTCTGCCCAATTGTCAGCTGCCCACGCACTTACAACATTAATGTCTCTCTCTGTCACAGGATTCGCTTCCTCTCCACAAGCCTTCTTATATGCTGCCTTTAATTCTGCCAACGTTCCATTGTATTCATTTAGATCAACAGGTCCTGCTATACCAGCAACAGTTCGGCTACCACCCACACGCGTACCACCTGTGGAACCATCACTATACTGCCATATGGTCCATTCTCTCCATGCCGTAACATTCCATGGAACGATCGTCCCATATCGAGCAATCCATACGAAGTATTTCCCTACTTCGAGATCGAATTTTTCAGAAAAACTATTTCCCGTATAGATGATCGGTGTCACTCCTGTGAGTCTCTTAATCTCTGAAAGAAAAGCTTTCGCAATATTATTGACTTGAGCTGTTGTAATTCCACCTATTACTTCATAGTCAAGTGCAGGGGGGAGGTCAAACACCGGAACTCCGCCAGCTTCCTTGATCGCTTCGTTTAGGTCCGCCGCTGCGGCCTTGGCAAGCGCTACCGTCGTTACTGATTTGTCCAAAAAATGATACGCACCTACCAAAACACCTGCCCCTTTTGCAGCTGCGACGTTCTTCAAAAACATGTTGTCCATTGAATTTTGAGTCGCCTTAATGTATGCAAAATCAATCCCATCCGCCGCTACCTTGCTCCAGTTAATCGTCCCCTGATGATGTGAGACGTCGATCCCCTGCACATTTTTATTACTTCGTGCTTGCATTCATATCACTCCTCCCTCTCCCTTGATATAGTAGATTCCTTTAATAGATGAACTGCTTGTGTTTTCGTCTGTAAGTTTCCCTATAATCTGATAAAATAATATTGAAATACGCAAACATATCACTACAAGAACAAGAATCGGAGGTTATAAGTTGACTACTCAAATATATTTCGCCTCTCATAAATTGGGTCTTATTACTAATTATCAATTACAGTTAATGCTTGACCGATTTAGCCTTGGAACATTGATTTCTTCAGAAAAAACGGCACTAGGCGTCATGGGACAAACCATGTTCGTATCGTCTTCCACAGGTGATTATATTTTAAAAGGTAATCCTCTTTTTCATGGACAGTTCTTAGAGGAGAAGTTCTTTATAGACCATTTATATCAACATACAAAACTCCATGTCCCATCACCCTATCTCATAGATGAATCGGATGATATCTTCGGATGGAGTTATTCCATCATGCCACGTCTACCTGGTAATCATATGAATGCACATGACATCCCAACCATTCTAACCTCAGAGGATAAAGAAAAATTGGCTGAATTAATGGCCCAGACATTAGTCGAATTACATAGTTGGAAAGTTACCCAATACGGAGAATTTGATCCACAGACTCGTATGACACGTCCTTTTGAAGGGTCTTACAGAACATGGCTGTATACCACCATTAGATATTGGATAAATGATGCAACCAAATACTCAACAATTACCACCCAAGACTTAGCCTGGGTTGAGCATATACTGGAGGGTTCGCAGGATGTTTTTGATGATCTAAATTCACCAACGTTCGTCATGGGTGATTTCAAACCTGAGAACTTTCTCATAGACAAACATACCAGTGAATGGAAAATTAGCGGCGTGTTTGACTTTACCACATCCTATTTCGGAGATGGAGTTGCAGACTTACCCAAGATGACTACTATGTATTTAGAGAATGGCGATGAAGAGCTGGCAAGAAAATTTATCTCCAGTTATTTGCAATTAACGGAGCAACATGCGTTCAGGGAGCGTTTCAGAGTCCACATGCTCCATCATTGTGCTTTAGTATGGGGATGTGCCAAAGCAACCCAACATGTCACATGGGATGTTGAGCTATCTTTTGCCCAATGGGCGCAGAGATTTACCGAATTCTCAATTTAAAAATAAAGATAAAATGACCTGAAGGCATTCCGCTCCCAGGTCACTTTATTTATATGATAATTAACATAAGCCTAGGCCAAGTGTAATGATGACCAATAGAATAAAGAGTACAAGAATTGCTCCTGTCGAACCGAAAGGTCCACATCCAACGCCTCCAACTCCTCCAACACATCCGCTCATGAATTTTCCTCCTTTCGAAAGGAAGTCTATTTTTCACATTCATTAAAGTATTGGAGACAGGCGATTATATTCTAACTTCCTGTCTATCTAGATGTTAGGGTTGATCGGCTTTACTTACAGAATAAACGCGCGTGTTATAATTACCAGCAAAATGAAGAGTACCAAAATCGCACCTGTTGATGTGAAAGGACTCGGGCCAATACCATAACCAGCTTCGCTCATTCCAATTCCTCCCTTCCCTTTAACATATTGTAGGATATGTCAGAGGGGTTGCATTGGTCTGGACATTTCCCCATTTCAGATCGCAATTCAAGCCCATTTCATGCAAAAAGGAGACCCCTAATCAGAGCCTCCCCATGTTAATATTCTATTCAACAACCTGAACTTCACAATTCTTTTGCCGCATGAACTCGTTTTCTCTGATCCACGAGACCTAAATCCCCTTGCGCTCGATATTTCCTCATCCACACTTTAAGTCGTCCAATATCAGCAATTCCAAGTTCAGTTGCTACTTCTTTCTTGGTCATGCCTTGGAGACGCATATCTACAGCCTTTTTCTTCGTATCGAAACTGTAAGAACTGAAAACTTGCCCTTTCTTGGCCAATATAATCACCTCAAGATATTTATCGGACACAAGAGGTATTTTATGTAACCATTTTCTCGTTCTTCTCGAAAAGTTATTTCACCCCAGATTGAAAAGGAACCGTTGATTGGCCTTTCACTCCTGTTTTGGCGCGAAAGAGATTCCCAGACAATGGTTGTGCTTGCAAAAGCTCATCTTTCATTCCGGTACATGCTGTTGTAATGTAGAGATCTTCCAATTCTCTACCACCAAATACACAAGAAGTTACACGACCGGAGGGTACCGAAATACGATCTAACAGCTGACCTGTGTGTGGATTCCAGCGTGCTATTCTTCCTCCATTCCACTCTGCAATCCAAAGCATACCTTCGGAGTCTACAGTCATTCCATCTGGATAACCTGCATCTTCTGGCATCTTAAAAGCCAATCGACGATTACTTATTATTCCCGTATCCTGATCATAATCAAATGCATCTACTTGTCGAGACGGCGTATCAATATAATACATGGTACTACCATCAACGCTCCATCCTAATCCATTCGATATAGAAACATCATCCAAAACCTTACGAACAGATAAATCATGATCGAGACAATAAAGTGACCCGCAGTTCGCTTGACCTTCGAGGCTCATCGTTCCTGCCCACAATCGCCCAAATGGATCGCATTTACCATCATTAAATCGATTGTTTGGAAGATGTTGTTCTGGATCAGCGATGAATGTCAAAGTTCCTGTGGACAATTGATATTTATGAAAACCTTCATATAAAGCTACGATAACCTCATCTTTACGATAAGGGACAACAGCACCAATCGACTGCCCCACTTCATAGGTGACATCTTCTCCTGTGTCAGGATAATAAACATGTAATAGATGACTTTCGATATCTACCCACAACAATCTGTTACCCTCTGCATCCCAACTCGGTCCTTCACCTAGTGTTGCATTTGCATGAACGACGACTTCCAATGGTTCCATCAGATATACATGCTCCTTCTACATACCCAATTCACTTAATACTTACATTCTAAAATGGGATGTTGTCCCAGTCTATAGTTAATATAATATTCGATATTGCTCGGGTGTCACCCCTTCAATCCGTCGAAAGGTAGCTACAAAATGGCTCACGTCTCTAAAACCGACATAGTGTGCTGTGTCTTTTACTGTAACACTGGAATCACTTGTCATTCTTTCCTTCGCCTTACGTATTCGGAACATGATTAAATACGCATATGCCGTCATACCGAATGTTTTCTTAAACATGCTATTTAGATGACGTGGACTAATTCCAATCTCCGTGCCCATACACTCAAGTCCTAAATTCGGATCACCATAGTTTTGTTCCATTAAAGTAAGAACCGGTGTAAGCCGCTCTATGGCGTGAGAAATAGAAGGCAGGTTATTGATTCGACCATGTTTCTTCAATAAGATGAGGAATCGATAAATATCCCCCGACACATCGAGTTCGGACACGTCTCGGTCGCTACCAATTGAATCTAATACTCGTGCTGCATAACTCTGCAATTCACTTTCATGATCCCACTGATAGAAGGACGATTGATGTAGCCCAAGGGATGAAAGTATGACGTTCGCTTGAGCACCCATAAAAGTGATATACATGGTCTCCCATATGCTTGTATTGGGCTTATATTGATGCGGCTCATTAGGAAGTAATAAAACGCCTGAGTTTTCTTTCAAGAGTACTGTATTCCCTCCGAATGTAAACTCGCCTCCCCCACGAATGGTTTGCAACCAGTGATAACATGGGTAACCGCTAGGTCTATTGAAATTCTCCTGAGGTTGGTTAAATCCAATACTTTCCATATGTAGGGGTAGTTTCTGTTCTCTGGAATTGGTAAAGAAACGACGATGTTGAGCGTGCATATGAATCCCCTTTCTAGTTCGTTAAATAATTCATCCAAAAGTTCCGTATTATTATATCCTAATTACTTTTTATTATATTTTAAAGGAAATATAAATGATATATCATAGTATTATTCTTATATGAAGAGGTGAAGGACATGATCAGTAATAAACTACCCAAAATGTTCTACGGCGGCGACTATAATCCTGAACAATACGATCAGGCGACCCACTTAGAGGATCTTCGCATGTTCAAATTAGCTGGAATTGACATTGCTACGATTAATGTCTTCTCTTGGGCACTTAATCAACCTGATGAAGATACCTATAACTTCGAATGGCTTGACCAATTAATCGATAGTCTATATAACAGTGGCGTCTATGTATGTTTGGCAACAAGTACGGCTGCGCATCCAGCATGGATGGCAACCAAATACCCAGATGTTCTACGTGTAGATACTGATGGACATAAACGTAAGTTTGGTGGTCGTCATAACTCCTGTCCAAACAGTCCTGCGTACCGTAAATTCTCGGAACGTATTGCTCACAAGTTAGCTGAACGCTACAAGGATCACCCTGCTATTCTCGTATGGCACGTATCCAATGAGTATGGTGGCGAATGCTACTGCGACAACTGTGCTGCTGGATTCCGTGTATGGTTGAAAGAGCAGTATGGTACCTTGGACAACCTTAACCGGGCATGGAACGCGAATTTTTGGGGACATACTTTCTATGATTGGGAAGAAATTGTTCCACCAACGAACCTTAGTGAACATTGGGGTAATAACAATTCTACATTCCAAGCAATCTCACTAGATTATTCTAGATTCAATTCCGATGGTATTCTGGATTGCTACCGATTGGAATATGATGCGATTAAATCGGTTATTCCAGATTCTATGATTACAACGAATCTCATGGGATTCTTTAAACCCTTAGATTACTTCAAATGGGCTAAATACATGGATATCATCTCATGGGACAGCTATCCTAGTCTGGATACCCCGGTCAGCTTCACAGCTATGGCTCATGACCTCATGCGTGGACTTAAAGATGGACAACCGTTCATGTTGATGGAACAAACACCAAGCCAACAGAACTGGCAGGCATATAACTCCCTCAAACGTCCAGGTGTTATGCGCTTGTGGAGCTATCAAGCTGTAGCTCATGGTGCTGATACGATCATGTTCTTCCAAATGCGTCGTTCTGTAGGTGCTTGTGAGAAGTACCACGGTGCAGTAATCGAACATGTGGGTCATGAGAATACTCGCGTATTCCGTGAAGTAGCTGAAGTGGGTAGAGAATTACAATTGTTAGGCGATAAAACGCTCGATACCGTGACCGAATCTAAAGTTGGTATTTTATTTGATTGGGAGAACTGGTGGGCTGTAGAGAAATCTAGCGGACCGACGGTTGCACTCAATTATGTGGACCAAGTTCACAAATATTACGCCGCTCTTTACCACCGCAACATTTCTACAGATATCATCAGTGTAGATAGTGACTTAAGCAAATACGATATCGTGATTGCTCCTGTTCTCTATATGGTGAAACCAGGTGTTGCCAAGAAGTTAGAAGACTTTGTCCAAGCTGGCGGTACATTCTTGACAACCTTCTTCAGTGGCATTGTTAACGAAACCGACTTGGTTACCTTAGGTGGATACCCAGGTGAACTTCGCAACATGTTAGGAATTTGGATAGAAGAAATTGATGCCCTCTACCCAGATGCACGCAATAAGATTGTTATGAAGGGAAATCTTGGCGATCTTCAAGGAGATTACAGCTGTGGATTGTTATGCGATTTATTGCACAGTGAAGGTGCTGACGTATTAGCTGAATATGGTGAAGACTTCTACCAAGGTATGCCTGTATTAACTCGGAATACATTCGGTAAAGGAGAAGCCTGGTATGTTGCCTCTGATCCAGAAGATAGCTTCATAGACGGTCTACTGAAATCGCTATGTGATGCCAAAGGAATTGAACCATTACTAGTGACACCCGCAGGCGTTGAAGTAAGTCGTCGATCCAAAGATGGGCAAGACTTGCTGTTCGTAATGAATCATAATGCAACAGAACAATCATTCGAACTAGGTAAGATTCAAGCTCGTGATTTACTTACAGAGACGGATCTCAACGGTTCAGTACAAATCGCGGGTTGGGGTGTACAAATTCTAGAAGTGAAGTAATCAAGAAACTGGAATGTCCATCCAAGTTCGATGAGGTTTGACATTCCGCCAATATAAATATGATATAGACAAAAAATAAGGCATCCTCCTTGAATCGCAGGATGCCTTATTTTTCTATTTATACACCATCTATACAGAGTTACATAACTCCATTCTCAAATCGTAAACTGCTCAATTGTATCTTTAAGCTGATTAGATGCATTCTCCAAATTGCCTGAGAGCGTGACGAGTATTCCACTTATGATCTGTTGCTCATTGCTGAGTGAGGACACTTCCTCGGATGTCGCTGATGACTCCTCTGCTACTGAACTCACATTACCCATCGCTTCTGACAAATCCAATTGTGACTGATTTAAGTCCTCAATGGATAAGGTTACGGTTCCTAAATGGTTGATTAAATTCGCCATTTCAGCTTGTACCGAAGCAAAAATATGATTCGTCTCCTTTACAGCTATCACCTGCTGAGCAAAAAACGGTGTAACTTCGGATAGAACATGAACAGTCTCATAAGATCATTTATCGTGATTCTGTTCGTGGACTCACACCCCTGTGATATAATAGATTCAACTATAATTTGTAAACAACGGGGTTGTATAAATGGCAGGTCAATCGATGAGAAACGTCGGTGTTTTTGCACATGTAGATGCAGGGAAAACGACTACAACAGAACATATGTTATTTAAGAGTGGTTCGATTCGGAGCTTGGGAAGTGTGGATGATGGGACTGCTCAAACAGATAATCTAGAAATCGAACGTCAGCGAGGGATTTCGGTTCGAGCTGCCACCACTTCTATTGTCTGGAAAGACATCTATATTAATCTGGTAGATACTCCAGGTCATGTTGATTTCCTCTCAGAAGTAGAACGTTCATTAAGGGTCATGGATGGAGCCGTATTAATCGTATCTGCTGCCGAAGGCGTGCAATCACAGACCGAGACCATCTGGCATGCGCTGAGATCCCTTGGGATACCTACAATTATATATGTGAACAAAATGGATCGAGTTGGCGTATCCGTAACTGATGTGTTGGAGCAAATTGAACGCCTGCTCTCCCCATGGGCTGTCCCACTCCAGATTCCACAAGGTGAGGGGGAAGATTTTGCCGGAATCCTGCCTGTATGGAATACGCTACAAGACGATCAGAATTTCGGAATAGATATGTCCGCAGTAATAACATCTATCGCAGAGCATGATGAGGAACTCATGTTACGCTATATCGAGGGTGAACATATACCTGTGGAAGAACTACAGAATCGATTCCAATCCCTTTCGAAAAGTGGGCAATTATTCCCCCTCTGCTTCGGTTCTTCCCAAAGGGACATCGGTGTGAAGGAACTCATGGATGCCATCATCAAGTATCTACCATCCCCTGAGGGTGACGAAGATGCTCCTTTATCAGGCATCATCTTTAAAATCGAACGTGACAAGGCGATGGGGCGCACCGCTTATGTAAGACTTTATAATGGGTGTCTAAGAAATAGAGATTTAATTCATAACGTGACAAGAGATATCAGTGAGAAAATCACACAAATTCGAAAGCTTGAGGGACGAAAGTTCATAGATTTAGGACAAGTATCCTCAGGAGATATAGCTGCAATCTATGGCTTAAGTCAAAGTAAGATTGGCGATGTTCTTGGTAGTTCAGTGGGTGTACCTCCCTCCCCCGGAATCGCTATTCCTTTACTTACCGTTCAAGTACATATACAAGACGACCATCGGTATTCCGATTTAGTAGAAGCACTACAAGAGTTAACAGATGAAGATCCACAACTGGATTTACAATGGCTTCAAAATGAGCGAGAGCTTCACCTTAAAGTCATGGGAGCCATCCAATTAGAGATTCTATCGAGCTTGCTTATGAGTCGCTTCGGTCTTGAGGTAACATTCGACCAGCCATCCGTCATATACAAGGAAACGCCAAAAAAATCTGGTGAAGGATTTATTGCATATACCATGCCTAAGCCTTGCTGGGCAGTTCTTCGTTTCCACATTGAGCCGCTTCCACGTGGAAGCGGTCTTGTATACGAGCCGCAAGTCCGATCGGATGATCTTCTAATTCGATACCAGAATGAAGTAGCTCGGCGTGTTCCAGAAGCACTCCTACAAGGGCTTCATGGCTGGGAAGTGACTGATCTCAAAGTGATATTAACCGAAGGGCAACATCACGTATGGCATACGCACCCACTTGATTTCGTAGTGGCAACGCCCATGGGTATTATGGATGGTCTTGCTAATAGCGATACAACACTCCTTGAACCTTTACTAAGATTCAGAATAACTACACCAGAAGAATATGGTGGGAAAGTACTTAGTGATCCCGTTCAAATGAGAGCTGAATTTGAACCTCCTTCCATTCTCTATGGAAGATTTATGGTTGAGGGCATTCTGCCCGTGGCTACTTCTCTTGAATATCCTGTGAAGTTACGCTCTATGACAGGAGGACGAGGCGTAATGTCTTCTTCCTATGCTGGATATCAGGCATGCCCCCCCGATGTACATGTAGATCGTTCGAGACGGGGAGTTGATCCACTTCACCAATCAAAGTATATTTTAAGTGTACGAAATGCTCTATCACAGCTCTAACGCCATTATTGAAGAATAATTTTAATGTAAAATAAGGAGGCAATTATGATTAAGTTTATTGGTTTTATGATGTTGTGGAGGTTAGTAGGGAATCCTTTCATTGCTATCCTCATTATTCTAGCCGTTGTCTATTTCCTTGACCGTCGTTATGTAGGCGTGTTTCCTAGCTTAACGAAACCTTACAAAAGAATGAAGAGAATCTCCACACTGCGTAGAGAAATCTTGATGAATCCTAATGATGTCACTTCTAAAAATGAGCTTGCCCGTCTTCTCATCGAACGGAAGAAATACCAAGAAGCACATGATCTCCTTCATTCTATACAGGTACAATTCGACCATTCAGCCGAATATTGGGACGATCTAGGCACCGTCAACCTAAGACTGGGTCACGTCCAAAAGGGTGAAGAATTCATCCTTAAAGCACTCACCATTAATCCTCGTGTGAAATACGGCCAACCCTACCTACGGTTAGCAGGAATATATCAGCACACAGATCAAAAAAAGGCAGAGCAATATGTCAGAGCGTTTCAGGACATTCATTCATCTTCAAGTGAAGCATCCTATCTACTAGGGATGATGTATAAAGAAATGGGCCGTAAACAAGAAGCAACAGATGCCTTCCGTGAGTCCATTGAAGTTTACCGTTCTCTCCCTAAATACAAAAAACGCCAAGAACGGAAATGGGCCGTTCGTAGCATTTTAAGAAAAATGGGTTAAATCCTTTAAATCAACGGGCCATATCCTAATCGATTTAATTGTTCAGCAATGATGCTGTAACCATATCTATTCGGGTGAAAGTGATCAAGTGAGAGCAGTGCTTTTTCCCTACCTCGGAAAGAAGCGTAGATATTGGCAACAGCTAATGTACCGTTCACATAACTTTCTAAATACCGATTGTAATGTTGAACATAATAGGATGCCTCTTCTATTTGAGGAAAGGGATTGTATAGTCCCACTACTCGGATGATATATGGTCGTTTCGAATTCTTCTTCAACTCGTAAATCGTTTTGATAATTTGAGCGAAGTTGGTTTTACAAGTAGCGAGAGCTTCATTGAAGTCACGCCCTGATAACTTTCCAGCAGATGACCTTGCAGCTCGTATCAAATCGTTACCCCCAATGGAAATCGATATGATATCTGCTTGACTCACTAATTGTCTGAACAATGAGTTCCTACTTATATAATCATACAATCCTTGTGATGTTAATCCATTAACCCCTAAATTATCATAGGCGACAAATGCTCGTAGATGATGCTCTGCTAATCTTCTGTATACTGGGACAAATCCGTTACCCGGCAAAGCCCCGAAGCCAACTGTCAATGAATCTCCTATCGCAGTGTATTGGAATGCCACATCATTCAACCTCCTGAATATCACTCTATTCGAACTATCGGATACCATAGTTTATGAATGTTGGATCACTTCTGCTACGGGAGAATGCCCTACTATCTTGTACAATTACTAGAAAACAGTAGACAAGAGACTATCGATCGCGAAGATCGATAGTCTCTTGTTTGTATCCTCCACTAGCTGATAACAAATACGTGGACGGGGATTTATGTAATCAGTAGAACAAGTAGCATGTGATCATGCGGGTAAGTTTCGATTTCAGACGGTCAACCGAAAATAGCCACGGCTAAGCTCCTCAGAACGACCAGCATTCGTTGCATCTGTTAAGGATCAGATTCAGGAAACAGAAAGACTCCTGCCACAAGTAAACAATGAAATCAAACAATCATTATCCAAGGCGTATAGTAATACTTTTATCTTTGCTAGTTATTTGTTGCTCCCCGGTATTTTATTTGCACTGATGAGTGACCGGAGCCAAAAGATGAGGGTTGGAGTGAAGGTTTCACCTAAGGTTAAAGAAGCAGCGGGAGATTAAAGTTACATGAGAAAAGGATGCAGGACTTCTTTTCAGTGCCCAGCATCCTCTTGTAATAATATCGTTTAGATCTTCGTTTATAACATCTTTGCCATATAATATTCATCAATAAGTGTATTATCGATTTTAATCGAGTGTTTCTTAGTTCCTTCAATGATAAATCCTTGTTTTGTATATAACTTCAGCGCCAGTTCGTTATGTACCATTACCGTTAATTCTAACCGTTGTTTGTTATGTTCCCTCGCCCATGTCTCAAGGCTATTTAATAGCTCAGTTCCAATTCCTTTACCCTGATAATCTGTAAGAATTCCAATAGCAATAGATATGGAGTGGTTAATACGTTTAATGCTTGAGCCCATACCCGCTACGAAACCAATAATTCTGTCACCTTCGATCGCAATGAAAAATATGGTGTCCTTAGCATTTTTGATTCGAATAAAGTTTTGAGTTTGTTCCTCTACCGTTACAACTCTTTCATTGGGTTCATATAGCATGAACTTAGTCTCTTCATCTAATTTCAATATTTCTTATAATCATTTATTCACACCTTTTTTCTGGCAATCCAAATGGTCCATCTATCCGTCTCCTGTATTACTTTACCACTCTCACCCAATTTAGAGTTAATAAATTGTATTAATTCCTCAACTTCTTCGTCATTCAATTCGTGAAGAATGGATCTTCCCGTTCTCCCCCTAAGATCTTCTTCTAACTCCCTGAACTCATGATATGTTTTTCTAGCTTCCCAAAATTGAACTTCCTCTACCATTTCAAATTCATTTCTGGTCAGTGCGCTAATAACTTCATCACTTGAGAATCTTCTACGCGTTTCTTTTTCAATCAAACGAGGATATTTCTCAAAAAAGTACCCTCTGATATGTGTTTCGCTACCCGGTAATAAGCAATCTTCAGGTGTTCGATCTTGAACAAATAAGATTCCGCCAGGTTTTAGAATTCTTGCTGCTTCTTCAAAACATAAATCAATTTCAGTAATATGATGAATTAGTGCACGCTCTAGGATTAAGTCAACAGATGCATTTGATAGTCCAGTGTCCAAAGCATTTCCTTGTTCATAAGAAATATTATTAAAATCATTACAATTCGCCATAGCCCCTTCAAGATTTGATCTTGAGAAATCCATAGCAATGACGTTACTTGCGCCCAGTTCAGATAACACTTTCGAATATATTCCCCCACCACAACCCAGATCAAGAGCAGTGAAGTGATCGCCGTGAATATATTTTCTTATAAGCTCATTCCAATCTGTATCCGCAATTCTAGTGGTGTATGTAAATTTATTATTCTTGTCATGAAAATCAATTGTCATCAGATTTCCTGCTTTCTATTATTCGATTAACTCATCATTGATTAATGATCAATCACCTCTGTGACTCGGTTGTCTTATAAACTCTTTAAACCTAGTTCCTTGATAGGTCAATTCCCCTTGATCTCCAACCGTCGTTAGACCGAAATAGTTAGCTCTAACATGTAATTCTTTTCGCGTGCTATCTTCAAATTCAAACGTAATAAAGTAATCCGTACTTGCGCTCGAATCGCCCGATCCTCCTGAAACTTCCGTTCTCTTATCGACTACTTTACATCTCTGTTTCATAATCTCAGCAGCATTATTTGAACTCCAAGTCTTTAATCCTTTAATAATTGCATAAGAGAATCCCCCCACTACTAACGTTAATACTAGCCCTCCAAAGATTTTAAAAAACAAAGGCAATTCACTAATAAATCCAAAAAATCCTGGCGGTCCACCAAAATTATTCATTAACGATCTCCTCCTATGATGCTCATTTCTTTCTCCATAAACTTGCCCACAAAAATGATTTTTCGAAAAGTTTACTATCTTGTTCCTGTTCTTTCATGTACCGAATCTCAATTAATTCAAAGTGATCACTTAAAATACTTCTCAACTTCTCCTCACTGTATGCCATACCACCTACAATATTCCGCTTACGATACACTTCATAATCTGATAATTCAATTGGTCCGCCTACATCAGCAAATCCAGAAGCGAAACAAATTAATCCTAAATATCACTAGGTTTTAACGTTTGTTGGATAAGATCAATGTATTGAAATCTTCGATGCGGGAGTAAGTGATGCATTAAGCCAGAGTCGTATACTATATCGTACGAATCACTTTGAAGTTCGAGTTCAAAGACATTCTTACATGAGAAATCAACCGTTACACCCTGCTCTTCTGATTTCCCTTGCCCTTTAGCTATCGCTTTATTGGATAAGTCGATCGCTTCAACCGCACAACCTTGTTTCGCCATATAAATCGCATTACGCCCTTCACCACAGCCTAGCTCTAATACTTTACCTGAATCAATTAAATTGCGATCGAAATAAGACACGAGATTCTCATCAGGATGATCATTCAGAAATGACATATAATCAGGTCGTTCTTGATACACTGAATTCCAATATTCTGTTGGGTCATCAAATACGTCATCTAAAATAGTGAGAACATCTTCTATATTTTTTATAATCATATCCGTCATAGTCATTTCCTCTCCATTCAAATCTTTAATCGAACACTATAATATCTCATCGCTTTAGGAACTCCCTTAATCTCAAGAATTCCGCTATAGATAAGCTGCAGAAGCCGATGCTCAAAGAATGAATCCGTTAAGAATTGTTCTAGATTACCAATGACCTCTCCAATCACTCTTGCTGATTTAATGAACTCGTGATTCTCAAAGTTGTTATGAAGCTTACTCACTGTTTCTATGATGTACTGGTCATAGTAATCTTCATTAACATGAATGATTTCTTGCTGTTCCCAGATCCGAAGGTCAGAGGAATTCCCAGAGACATTTGACCATTCCTGCTCAAATGCCTCTCTCTGCGTCCTTGTTATTGCAGCTACACTCTCATTATGTTGCATAATCTGGCCGAGCTTCTCAGGGATAATTTCTCCCGTATGTCTATAATAAGTTGTGAGTTCAGGTGTATCAAACAATGTATGATTATCCACCTCCGTATTAATCACATAGATCGGGTTCGATTTGTTACGAAAGAGATACAGTGCATAACGTAAACCAATTTGTTCTAGTGCATTATTTCCTGTCCATATCGTGATGGGGATATGCTCCGGAATTCTCTCTAATTCCGTTACAACTTTGTTAAAAAACTCTTCATCGTACATGAAATTGTCATAGCCATCATGCAGATGCATACGTTCTCGAAACCATTCACGTCTATATTTACGCCCCTCTGGTGTGTTCAACTGTTGCATTGGACCAACGGCGTAATTATCACGTAGAACCATCACATGATGCAGTGAACGTAATCCCATTTGCTTAAGTGCAAATTTTAGCCCGCCCGCTGAAGAATCTCCAAACATAACATGGACGTGGCTCAATTGATCACCGAAATCATCATTTATTTTTTTCGTATATCCCTCAATTAATTCCTTATACTCCTTCGTTGTGTCATGAACGAACTGTTCCCTTGAGTAATCTCCATTATCTAACCGCTCTATATTAAGAAAGAAATAATATAATAAAGATTTCGCCTCAATCTCCGTTAAATCATTCATCATTTTGCGTAGATCCATCACAACATCAACCCTTCAGCTAATACTTATAGTCTCTTAAATTAATTCCATCTACGAAAAACATCTTAGCTTCTTAAAAACATCCACTTAGTATATTAAATCTTCTTGTATTTCTACTTTGTTCTCTAGGCAATAATCTCTATATTTCTTTAGTACTGTATAAATATCATCCTGTCCTATAAGGTTATTCTCTTCATCAAAATACTGAAGGCAGCCTCCCAAGATAAATAACGTAATGACCTCTTCATCTCCTGTAATTAAGGTATGAATATCTCCAGGTGGTTCGAAAATAAAGGTTCCTGGTCTGGCTTCCCAGCTTCGTCCTTCGTATCCCCATTTCCCTTGAAGATTATAGCCAATAACACTTCCTCCTGTATGCCGATGACGAGTCAAAACCTTATTACTCTTAATGCGAAACAAATACGTCCAAACTCCTGTTGCTAAATCAAATCTTAACGGTTTAAAATGACAATTCACTTCCCCTTCATCGAAAGGTACCCACGGTAACTCATCGATATTAAATACTTTTTCAGGTAACTGAAGATCTTCAGCTAACTTGATTACAGCTTCTTTGATCAATTGGCCCATCTTAATATCCTCTCCCTTATGTTAGTCTAATTCCTCTAACATTCCTGTTCAGCACGAGCTACCAGCTTAATCCCCGTTCTTATTTGACTCTCGGACAAATTAGAATAGCCTAATAGAAAAGTAGCTTTGCTCGGTTTTGAATCTATGTAATAATCCGATGCTGGATATATTTTGGTTCCATATTGCATTGCCCTCTTAGCAATCAACTCTTCATTAGCCATACTATCAAGTTCAATTAACAGGTGTAATCCTGCCTCATCTCCGAAATAGTGGACCCGATCGCCAAATTCTTGATCTAACGCATTCACTAAACAAGCTCTGCGTGAGGCATATAATTTGCCCATTTGACTCACATGTTTGGCATATTGTCCTGATTGTATGAAATCCGCAAGTGCTTCTTGTTCCAACGTAGGGCTCCTTCGATCAGTAATCCATTTAATCGCTAGAAATGGTTCTATTATGGAAGGAGGAAGGATAGCATAACCAATACGTAAAGCAGGAAACAGTATTTTACTGAAGCTTCCAACATATATGACCCGACCACTTGAATCGAGCCCTGCGAGTGCATATACTTTGGGGCCCACATATCGATACTCACTATCGTAGTCATCTTCAATAATTAACGTTCCTGTCTCTTTCTTGCCCAATCTAAGAGCTCAATTCTCCGGTTAAATGACATCGTCACTCCCATTGGAAATTGATGAGATGGTGTAACATAGAGAAGTTTAGGGGCTCTATCAAGCCGTTTACTGTGAATTGCAATACTTTAATCAATCTCCTGAACACATATTCCTTCTTGGTCTACACGTACAGGAATTACTTCGCCTCCTGAGAAACTGAAAATTTCACGTAATACATTATGCGTGGGATCTTCTACAATGACCTGTTCCCCATCCTTTAGACATAGCCTGGCAAGGATATCCAAGGCTTGGGTTGCTCCCGATGTAATGACAATTTGCTCAGGTAAAGCTGGAATAAATCGGGTAGAACGCACCAATCGTGCAATCTCTTCTCTTAGTGCTAAGGAACCTTCTGCCGGCCCATAAGTTAGCAAATCTGGCGTCGCGCTCCGACATGCATCAGTCAACGCTCGCTGCCAACGATCCATCGGAAATGCATCCCAAGCTGGAACACCATGACGGAAATCATAGAGAATTGCATCGTTGCTATCCACATTCCCAGATAACGGAGTGTTTTCACCAGATATAAATCTCGGAACATTTGTGATCAATTCATAGTTTATATTCACTTCATGACTTGTAAGGTCTGTGTCTATTCCCGCTGCGTTAGCGGCTATAAATGTCCCAGCTCCCTTTCTCATCTCTAGGTAGCCTTCGGCTTGAAGAATGACACTTCGGGAAACTTGGATTTGCTCAGCCAATAATCTTGTCGATGGTATTGGATCACCAGTTCGCAAGCAACCACTGGTAATGGATTGTTGAATTTGCTCGTAAATTTGTCTTGTTAAGGAGGTATCTAGCGTTTTATCTATTCTGATAAGCAGCTCATGTGTCATTTCAATTCCCTCCTATCCCATATACAAGATTTCTCTTTTCAAATAGATGCAAGCCACCGATTTCTACAACACCGGAGGCTTGCTTTATAGTTCCAAACTCACACTTATTGTAATTCCGAGCATACATGCGAGACTCTCACACTACGGACTCGTCTGATTGATGTCGATTATGTAGATACTCAAGCTGCATATTCATTCGTTTTACTTATAATGCTCCTCCATGTACCTTCAATTTGATTATCAATTCCATTCTTATCACAATATCAATTTTACATTTTATTCTAAAATAAGTAAATTAACTTAACACAAAGAGCCCCCAAAACAGAAACAATAATCACCCCAAATAAAGGTGCCTTCTTTACAAGTATCAGTAACACAGCCACTATACCTGCTGCAAACCCTACCATTGGTGTCTCAGCATCCACCTGAAATATGCCAGGAATGATTAAAGCACTAAGTACAGCCAAGGGGAGATTATCCAGAAACCCACTTCCTTTCTGTCTTACCTCTGACTTTTTCGTAAGTAGCAGAGGTGTGAATCGAAATAGGAAGGTGATAAAACCCATTCCCAGGATTAATAATAGCGTCATACGACTTCACTCCTGATCTTCTCCTCTTGTGTGGGTATCCAACCGCCAATGCATGCCCCGATTATCATCGCTGCCAATATTGTAGCCGTTCCTAAAAATGGCTGTAACAACCCTGAGGAAGTCGCGGCCGAGATGCAAATGACTAAGTTTCTTTTACTTCCTCGTATTTGAGGGATAATCAGCGCGATCAGTAAAACATATAACGAAGTATTTAGTGCCGGTAAGAAATTAGTAGGGATATAACCCGCAAGCATTATCCCAGCATACGTTGAGATTAACGTAACTGCGTAAGGTGGGAACTCTAACCCTAGTAAGTAGGGAATAGAATGATTTCCTACTTGCGCACGATTCTTTTCAGACATCATACTTACCGCGTATACCTCTTCCGTTAATCCGAATCCAATGAGTCCTTTGAAGATTAAGTGGGAGTCACAATTCATCCTTTGAGAAAATGACATGCTTATAAAAAAATATCTTAAATTTATAATCAAAGTGAGAAGTAGAATTATCGGGCCTGCGGTTCCTGCCGCTAACAATTTAGCACCAATGAACTGACTTGCTCCAGCGTACACTAACGCAGATAACAGAAACACTTCCCAATTCCCTAAGGAAAGAGCTTTACCCACAAGTCCGAATGTGATAGATGCTGGGATATATCCTATGACGATAGGGACGGAATCAATGAATCCTCTCTTCAGTTGTTCCACAGTATTTGCCATGATTAATAAAGCCCTCCCTGCTATGTAATTGAAATGTATGAACGGGGGACTCTCTATGAATAAAGGCTAATTCACATGTTCCCGCTTCGGTAAAAGGCTGTAGTAACTCATTCAGAAGATATGTTGTTGCCTCTACCAGTACTTTAGCTTCTTTATGAACGGCTTCAATCGTAAAAAGCACCTGTGAAGATTCAGATGTGACTTTAATCGTATCACTCTGCCGCCAATTCCAACGTCGAGAGTGGGCTCTTTCTGATTTGTCCGCATAGATAATCTCACCCGGTGCAGGAAATTCATATTCATTTACCGTACCAAGCGGCAGATAGCGTTCATTCCCCTCCGCTCTTCGAATGACCAATTCTTTTACGTCGGAGATATCACAGGCAGCAATAGGTGTATGAACTTTCAAAGAAATGGCATTTCATAAATTGACTAATGTGTTAATCCGTGCCAATGATCCTTCTTCGATCACGCGTCTATAACCAATTCCGTGTGAATACACCATACCAATAAGAAAGACCTGACGGAAAAATCTCCATCAGGTCCTTTTTTGTACAATAAAGTAACTTTATTCTTCTTCGTCCTCTACTTCATATATGCATTGGAATCGTTCCACTCCTGGATAGATTTCACCCAGACTGATGACTACAAACCCAATATTACGATAAAAGTCTACCGCATCTTCATCCGTCTCAGCAATAATTCGAGATGGCTTTTGTGCTTCGATCAACTCAAAGAATATTCCTCGTCCATAACCCTTCAGTCTATTCTCCGGCAAAATAGCCAAATGATTAACTGTAAGGATTCTCTCTTCATCCATCTCAAAACCAATTAATCCTACTAACAACTTCTCATCCTCAAAGCCATACAACTTCCAAGACTCCGTCTCCTCATAATGCTGAATCGCCGCCTTCAAAGACTTGTCATCTGGAAAAACAGCGTAGGAGAGTAGTTCTGCCACTTCTTGTTTGTGAATATATGATTTTACGTTAACTAGCATATGTGTATTCCCCCAGCAATTTGTTCAAGTAAAAATAGTTCCACTACGTTATTTTAAAGGGTTTGATGGAGAATATCAACTTGGATTCACCCTTTAAGACTGAATTAACACGCAGAAGGGACGAGAACATGTCACTTGTTGTGAATCATCATTTTAACCATGGTAAGATTCGGCCAGCGTGTCAGCCATTGCTTCTCTGTGACCCTTGTCTTGAAATAGGCTGTATCCATATATCTTGGAGATTGCCTTATCTTTAATTGAAATAAATCATCTAGTCCATAAGGAGAGATACATTGTATCTGGTCTAACTCATCAAGATACAACCCCACAGCCGTAGCTATCTCTGGCCAACAGCTCATAGCATCACTTGTGGATTCGTAAGGATCCACTTGATTACGTAGATGCATTCGAGCCTGATTCTTCACGGACCAGCAATCCTTCATATCCACCGTATTTAACCTTTGCGTAAGAAGCTTATCTTTCTCTTCAGACATATCTGAAGGATCATAATAAATCACATCAATGTCATTCAGCGGTGTCTCATGATCATACCCATGAAGTGCATCCCATACACGATTCCGAACATATCCTGCAGCGATACAACTCTGTGGGAGATTAAGTTCTCGAACAAGTTCAAGATCCTTACGAACCTTAGCGCAATCCATGATGTTCAGTAATTGTTGGATATATTCCATCGATGATGATCCTCCCCAAGCTGAGCATTCTCTTGTTCTAATTTCCCGTACTTTCATATTGTCGAAGCCCCAAACGGAATATACCATAAGCACCAAGCGCACTAAATATGGCTACTAGCGGTGCTAACATCCACCAACCGTACCACTCACTCTTATCAAAAATATATGTAGCTGGATAATAGCTAATAAACGCATAGGGAATAAACGTCGAAATGAGAATACGTATCCCTTGATTGAAAAGCGTTATGGGGTACTTAGCCATATCCGCTAGACTATGTACCATTAGCGGAAAGGCATTTCTCGCATTCCTAATCCAGAACGCGGCTGAATTCCCTGCTAAATTAATGGATACTCGGATAACAATTGCTGTTATCAAGAACAGAATAATAATTCCTATTTTAGTCACAGACCACTCGATATTCCCATGGGTAAGCGACTGCCAAACAATGACAATCCCAATGAGTAAATTGCCCAATCCATTAATACCAATACCCGTACAGAACACTTGAAGCACGACGGGTACAGGACGAAGCAAATAACGATCCAATTCTCCGCGATTCACAAGACCACTCATTCTCCATGTTCCTTCAAAGAATAGAGATCCTATTCCCTCCGTCAAGAAAATCATTGCATACATAAACGCCACTTCCCAGAACTGCCATCCATTGATATCTGGAATGCGATCATAAATGACCCATAAGAAAATAAAACCAAGTACCTGAGTTAACGCTGCAGAACCCATTAATATGTAGAAATCTTTGTTATACTCCAAGATTACCTTGAGTTGCTGGATATACATTCTTTTGTACAAAAAAAGAATTCGTGACAGTTTCATCTCATCTCGCCCCCAACTTACCTCTATTCACTTGTTAAACATGTTGTAGTTCCACTACGCTTACCCTCCATGAATAGTAACTTGACGAACAGCCCAATTCCACATCCATTTACCCGCTACCCATAATACACTTCCCCAAACACATTGAACCCCGATCAACTTCAGCATCTCAAGGACACCTGCTTGTTGTAGAAAGATAGTGACAGGCGTATGAATAATACTTTGGAATGGTAGAATCATCGCTACCCTCTCCAACCAATCAGGAAAGAAGGCAAGAGGTACCAATGCACCCGACAGTAGATTTGTAACCGCAATTCGAGCCCATACGATCCCCAACGATCCTGTTGACCAGAAACATAGTAACGCTGCTAAATAGACTACCCCGAATTTCACTAACATCGCAGCAAACATACTCACGAGAAATAACACCCATATCACTGGAGAATGAGGGATCGTCACACCCGGCGTAAATACCATGAATGTACCTATCACAATCGCACTCATTCCTCCTTCTAGCAGACTCGACCCTAAGGTCTCTGCGAGTCTTGCACTTTGAAAATCAATAGGCTTTAATAAATCTGCAGCGACACTCCCATCCAGAATCTTACCGGATATCGCTGTTTCGGAATACCAGGAAAGAATTGAATTGGCCAGAAATGTCACGAGTAAATACGTCTTCATCTGATCCCACGTATATCCTCCAAGCTCTGATCTCCCACCATAAATACCCTGCCACAAAAAGTAAATGGCAAACAAATTCACGAAATTAGAAGCAAAAGTGATGATATACGAAGTACGATAAGCCAACATGCTTTGTAACGAACGATTAGAGATACTTTTATATTTATTGATATTTCCCATGCCTTCAGTGTCCTCCTTACATTTACAATGTCTGGTTTAAGTCCAGTTTCCCATCATAGACTGCTTTAATGACTTGTTCGATATTGGACTCTTCCATCCGAAAATCCTGTATTTCCCCATGTTTCATCACCCGACTTACGACATCGCTGGCCGTATATTGGTATCTATCAAATGAGATGGAGAACTCTAGTTCACTAAGAACAGCAAGCTTCAATCCAGGAACATCCGAGATTTCTGTAAATAACGATAGACGAGTGGATGTCACTTGGAAAAAGATCTTTCGTTCTTTAGAAAAATGACGCTTTACTTGCTCCAAGCTACCATCATAAATGATCGATCCTTGATCAATGATAATAAGCCTTTGGCACAAATCTTCAATATCACCTAGATCATGCGTAGTGAGCATCACCGTCGTACGCTGCTCTTGATTTATTTTCTTAATAAATTCACGAATCTTCTGCTTTACAGATACGTCTAATCCAATCGTAGGCTCATCTAAATATAATATAGGTGGATTATGAATTAGCGATGCCGCTAAGTCTGCACGCATACGCTGACCTAGAGAAAGTTTTCTAGCAGATAAGTGAATGAACTCGTTCATACCAAGTAACTCAATGAATTGATCAAGATTCGATTTATATGTAACTTCAGGAATTTGATAAATATCTTTAAGCAGTGAGAAAGATTCCACGATCGGAATATCCCACCATAACTGCGTTCGTTGACCGAAGACCGCCCCAATCTGCTGTGCATTCTCCATTCTTTTCTTATGTGGGTTAATACCATTAACTGCTATCGTTCCAGAGGTGGGCACAAGAATCCCTGTTAGCATTTTAATCGTAGTCGATTTCCCTGCTCCGTTAGGTCCAACATAAGCAACGGATTCACCCGCTTCGATCGTAAGGTCCAGAGGTTTAACAGCTACTTTATCTATGTATTTCGGTACAAATAAATGTTTCACAGACCCTTTCAATCCCGGTTCCTTCACCGCTTGCCGGAATGACTTCGATAACTGCTTCACTTCTATGATGCTCAATGAATTTTCCCCCTGATTCGATAAATTGTGATAAGAAGTTCCGTAAATATAACATAGGCGTATTGTCGAATACCTAAGAAATTTGTCGATTCGAAACCGGTTTCGAATATCTTCACAAAAGAGAAACATATTTAGCCCATAGAATAAAAACCAACTTTCATCCTACTTACAAGAACCTGTTGTCACACTGAATAGAATATCAAATACAACCCATGTATAATGAATACTAATAACCAGATAAGGATGAATAGCAGATATGGCTTTTGGAATTAACAGAGAAGAATTGTCGCAATGGAAAGCGGCCGTGAACAAAGGTGAGATTGCTTTCCTCACTCATTACTGGTACGATCCTCGATTTCCTAATTTCAATACCGTTACAAAGGTCGGATGTTCTGATGTGAATCGTTTATCTGAATGGTGTATCGCAAACGATTTGCCACCTAAATATATTCACAACCGAAATCCCTTTCCTCACTTCGACCTAATCGGCCCCAAACAGAAAGAAATATTGCAGCAAGAACAATTATGGACACAGTTGAAACGCTTTGGAATGATGTAATGGGTCATTATTGTTGTAGGTTACGAAACAAAGGCAGCTTTGAACTTGTTAACCAAGTCTAAAGCTGCCTCTATGTATTCACTGGTCGGTATTCAATACTTACGAAGCTTATTTCTGAATAATATGCTGTACACGTCCAACCTGTCCACTGGTTAAACGAACTTTAATCCCATGAGGATGTTTCGGTGAATTGGTGAGAATATCCTTGACGTTTCCGCGAGTTAGTTTACCCGTAGATTGATCTTGTTTCAGTACGATATTTACTTCAAGTCCTGCAGATATAGTTGATCGTAGTTGACCATTCATTGTTATTCACTTCCTAATATTTCATTTATTCATTCTATTTAATAAAACGATACAGGAACTACCTTCGTTATGCAAATAAAATTGAAAATCCTGGCTATTGAGCTGAAAGTCCCAACTTCTTCAACAGCTCAATCGCTTGTTTCTTCTCTTCCTCATCTAATCCTCCAACCGATTCTACGATTGTATTCTGATGTTGTGGAAAAACCTCTTCAATAAAAGTTCTTCCTTCAACCGTAAGATCAGCAAATATGACACGTCTATCGTCTGGAGAAGCGATTCTAACTAGCAAATTTTTATTCTGAAGCTTATCCACGACATACGTAATATTCCCACTTGAAATAAGGACTTTCTCACCGATCTTCTGTAGAGGCTGAGGACCCTTATGGTACAACAAATCTAACACACCAAATTCTGTGGAGTTCAGCCCAAAACTCTGGACACTACGAATGGAGTGAGACATGACTGAATTATAGGCACGTGCCAGCACAATAAATAAATCAAGGGAAAGCTCATTATTATTCTTAGAGTTATTCTTACTTTCTTCCATCATTAAAACCTCCGAATGCATTATCTTAATATAAAGATAATGCATTCGGAGGCCTATTGTCAATCTTAATATGTCTTTTTCTGCATTTCAGTCAGACTTTTGAATTCATATCCCAGTTTCCTAGCATCATCGATCATCTGTACCATCGCTTCAGTATTATCTTTAGAGACGGAATGCAGCAATATAACGGCACCTGGATGGAGTTGATTCATGACTTGCGTGTAAGCATACTGTGAACCTCTTTGGGTATCGGGATCCCAATCTTTATAAGCAACAGACCAGAACACATTCGTATACCCCTCAATACGGCTAGACGCTAGCATAGATTCATTAAAAATACCCCGAGGAGCGCGGAGAAAAGTCATCTCCTTTTGACTCGTCAAATCGGCTACAGCCGTCTTTACCTTCAGCAATTCACTCTTCAATTGGTCGTTAGAAATCAGAGTAACATCAGGATGACTCCACGAATGATTCCCCACAATATGGCCTTCAGAGACCATCCTTTGAACCAATTCGGGCTTATCTTTCACATAGTGTCCAGTCACGAAAAAAATGGAAGGAACCTTCTTTTCTTTTAAAATATCTAGGATTTTCGCTGTATAACCATTCTCATACCCATTATCAAATGTCAAATAGATATCTTTTTGATTCGTATCCCCAAGAAAGATGGCTCCATGCTTTTCAAGAATGCTTTTGAACCCTTCCTCATTAATGGATGGAAGTTGACCATTTTTACTTTTCTTGAACCCAAAGTGGTAGGCTCGTTGATCGGGGTTAGCTTCTGCAGTTGCTATGGGTTGAACGATTTCGTAAATCAATAAAAAACAACCCAAAATAAGAAAGATACGACGTTTCATTGGAGACCGGTCACCTCTGTACAAGATTTCAAGGTAAATTACCAAGTTAAAGGTAATATTCCACATCTACTCATAAGATATGTACCGTTTAAACAATAGTTGAAGCATACCGTATCCTATCCACACTCCAATGACATTGAGTATCACGTCATCAATATCACAACTTCCCACTCGCATCAACATCTGAGATAACTCTATAACCGTTACGATAAGTACGAAATAAACCATCAATCGCCAATAAGATCTCAGCCTTTTAAAAAGAATTGGTAGCACCAATCCAAATGGAACAAAAACGCCGATATTTCCGAATAAGTTAATGATCCAAGCAGTGTTAGTTACGTGATGAATACTCCGAATAAAGAGTCCAATCGTTTCGAAAGGAACGACATTATACACAAGGGGTCCGCTAACATGTCTTGTACGGCCAAAACCAATAAACATCCAATATAAGAGGCATGCACTATAGAAGATAATCAGAATGCCAAGGATTCGATTACGCGTATCCTTTATTCTATTCAAACATATAACCCCCTACTTACGTTTCAAGACTTCTATGATGCCGTCATGATGACCAATCACCGCTAGATCAGCTCGTCCAATAAACAAACCGTTATCTACAACACCAGGAATACCGAGAATTTCATTATGAAGTTGACATGGGGCTACAATAGATCCAAAATTGCAATCTACAATGTAATTCCCATTGTCCGTAACGAATAATTGATCTTCATCTGTACGCAACTGGGTTCTACAACCCAATCCTTGCAGTGCCTGGCGTGTCCACTCTATAGCAAATGGAACGACTTCAACCGGAAGAGGAAATCGCCCTAACGTTTGGACTAACTTTCGCTCATCCGCAACTATTATCAGTCTTTTGCTGTGATGTGCAACAATCTTCTCTCTGAGAAGCGCACCACCACCACCTTTTATCAATTGCAGATCTAAATCAACTTCGTCAGCTCCATCGATGGTTATATCCAGGCCATCTATCTCCCGAAAGGGAATAATAGGAATCCCAAGTTCCTTCGCCTGTCTTTCCGATGCTTTCGAGGTCGCAACTGCCTGTATTGATAGCCCTTCTTTAACACGTTCCCCAATCCTTTGGATCGCCCAATAAGCCGTAGAACCCGTCCCTAACCCTACTTTCATACCCTCTTCAATGTATTGCACAGCATATTCTGCCGCGATTCTTTTCATATTCATAAGATTCACCCTCCCACAGAAAAATGACGTTTCATTTATACACAAGGCTGAACTTACAAAAAAAACCCATTCCGCAGGATGACTGGTACGTCGTTATTGGAATGGGTCGTATATGCTCAGCCATCAGTTATATTATGATCATTAAGATTTAAAGACGAGGACGACAGAATCTGATCTAGGTTCATAACCAACCTTCATATAAATATGGTTGGAGATAGGATTACTCATATCCGTATATAAACTGGAAAATTCATATGGACCACGTAACATATTTCGCGTTAGTGTTGATACACATGAACCAGCATACCCTTTATTTCGATGTTGAAACGGCGTGTATACCATATTAATGACCGCTCCGTGTAACGTAGGTCTTGTCTGCTGGGCCATGGATACGGGTTCACCATCATCCCATAAATAGATGGCAGATTGTTCGGTCCCACGCTGGGCCAAGTCAATCGCATGTTTCATAGATATCGCTTCCGTAGCTTCAGCAGCGAAATCATAAATCCACTGACTCAGCAAGGGAACATCTCGTAGTTCTGAAGCTCTAAAGATACCTGGACTCAACTTCACGTCTTGCACTTTCGTGCAGGCATAAATTCGCTGGTCCATCTGAACTTCGTAGGATTTCCCTGTTACTTCTTTCCACTTATCTGCAAACAAAAGAGCTGTCTCATGAAATGCAATAATACTGGGAACATGAATGACTTCTTGATGAAGGATATAATCGATCGCTGCAGAAATAACATTAGATCGCATATCATCACTTTGCACCTTGTCGCTAATGTAAACAATGAGATGTGCACTCGTCTTCAGTAGAACAAGTAAATCTTGCTCTCCATCACTGACGATTGCCATAAATGGTAACGGACCCTCGTGATGAACATCCTTTGCCGTATGCTTAATTGACTGGACTAATCGGTATGCAATACCAAGTGGAAGATTATTAAGCACTTCATTCTCCATTAACAACGGTTCAGCGCGATCTAAGAAATCAGATGGAACTTCATAACTCTGAATATGCATGATTCAATCTCCCTTCATCAGCCCATTTTTTCTACCATAACACACTAATGGGAAAAGGAAAGGATGAATTGTCGCATTTAACCATTTTCAGAATTCGTTAACACCTTTTCTAAACGATTTAGCACTTCGCTTTCTTCCTCATGAATCACTGATTCATGAATAGCTACCCCAGATAATAACGTTCCTTTCTGTTTAGCATTTCTAATGTTATGAAGCAGTACATTCTCAGCCTCATAAAGTTTAAGTTCACCACGCTTGCCTGTTACCCGACAAAGATAGGCGTGCATATGTTGTTCCCCAACCACGTAAGAGGTGTAAAACAATGCAACAAGTGTTACTGCATCCTGATCTTGCCATTGGTTAGTCATATGAACCGTATATTGTAATGAAGTAGCATCAGGTCCATTACTTGTTCGCTTCTCTGCAATAATTTGCGAATTCTTCCATGCTAGCACACCAGCTGCACCCAGCAGTATGACACCAACTACTAATGCAACATATATCACTTTGTATTCTCCTTTGTATCGTACTTAATGACCTAGTATAGTTTGAAGAAGCTCTTGTCTCAGCTGTTCACGATCATAATGAGAGTTATCTATCGTTGTCCGTGAAAGAGATAGCTCATTCATAATTCTCTGTTCCAATTGTTTTCTAGCATGAAGTACTTGTAGCGTCCCATCCATTCCAGAATAACCATGGGCTTGTCCGTAACCTTGCAGCGTATAATAATCCATTAACCCACTTGACCACTCCGTTGGTCGTTCTTCCACTGCTTTCTTGAAAGTTATATCGTATTCCTTCTGATCAATATAAATTAACATTGGATTCAGTGCACCAATGACATCCTCCAATTGCCGAACATAATGAATCGATTCCGCTTCATTACGGTTATTCTTGACCATACTCATGGTAACCGGATTTTGGATGAAACAACATTCAAATACAAATATCTTCTTTTGAACTGTAGCTGCCTCTGCGAACCTCTTCCATTTGGCGGCAATAAGCTCCATATTCCGTTCAAAAGATATTTCATAAATATCCTGTTTAAAAATATCGTTATAAAGAGCATTGGGTAGTCGCGATTGATCATCCTGTTGCATCTTTCGATAAGATAAGAAATAGTTACCCTCTTCATAAAATGCCGTTCGATTGATCAGCGTTTGATGACTTTCATGTCTATCACACAACGACTCCCACTCCTGCGGCGTGAAAATAGCAACACCTTCATAGTCAGCTGGATGATCCACATCTCCCTCTAAGACTAATTGAACATCCTTTCCTTGTTCTTTAAGAATGTCATAAACCATTCGAGCACCCGTGGATTTACCAGATCCTGGAAGACCTTCGACCAATATTAATTTCGTATTCAAGTTCAAGTCCTCACCTCTTATACCCATTTTAAGAAATTTCTCATGATATAGCAAAGGGCGGCGCTGATGTAATCGTTGTTCGAGGTCGCTCATTTATTGTTGACCTATTTTACTGGAACAAGCATCCTGCTGATTTCAATCGGGCCTGACGTAAATCCTAAGTTATAATACACGGACTCCACTGGATTCCCTTGCATAACATGGACACGTACACTTGGGTACAGACCTGTCAACATCGTTAACGATCTCTTAATCATGTTAGATCCAATGCCCCGTCCCCTATAATTCGGAAGAACACCAAGATGCTGAATCCTCGGAACTTCATGATGCATGGACAGCAAACAAGCACCAATCAAAGCATTGTTCCTTTTATCATAAACTAACGTAGACGCTCTCAGCAGATGTTCATTTGCTTCCTTCATCACAGACTGGGTTTCTGTTATATATTGACTAATGGATTTAGGTTTACTATTTACTCCAGGTATACTATCTGAGTAACATCTATAGAAAAGGTGGCCGATTTCCTTTTCGTTCGTCAAGGTATGTGTACTCGGATTATTTTGCAAAATAGACTGGACTACAATCGACGCCCACTCACACTCTAAAGATTCTGTAGGTCGCTGCATCCATCGGTATCGGTGCTCATCTGGCCAGAACCCTAATCTTGCAAATACATCAACTTGATCTTGCAACACTTCATATACATAAATAGGTGAAGTCAAATCGGACCATTTCAGCAAAACATCCTTCAATAATTGGACAATCGTACTTTGTTCTTGAAATGGTGGAATGAAAAATAAAAGTCTCATCAAGTTCGGAGCGATCATAACGCCTCCGATCTTCGTACTTCCTTTATATATCCAGAATGGATCACTATTTATCATTACAGGTAAATCTATTCCACTGAAAAAACGGATGTAATCTGCATTGTAGTAAACAGAGTAGAATACACTCCACTCCTTCATGTCCGCCTTTTGTAAATGAAATTGATCAGACATCTCATATCGCTCAAACGGAGTAGACCCGTTAGTAAATTCCACCGTATCACACTCCTTACGCACCTTCTTCATTAATAGATATCAACCATCTAACACAAATAGAACCCAAAGAATAGGTGGCTAAGCCCCCTAATACACTCATGTAATCTGTTACATATTGAAGATTAGCCCGCTAAATACAAACAGCATATTCATAATAAAATGAAGAATCATTACAGGGAGCAATCCCTTTGATCGGATGGTAATCCCACCTAATAACATGCCAAATATAGAGAACAACGCACATACACTCCAAGGAAAACCGATCGAATAATGGTACATTCCAAATCCGATACTGACTATAATCAACCCCAACTTTTCACCTAACACATCGACGAATCGACTTAGTATAAGCCCACGCCATAATATTTCCTCCAAGACGGAATTGATCAAGGCAAACAGCAATCCAAACCACAATAGTGAGTCTAAATTTTCCGGACTGTAATCAATGACAAAACTAAATGAAAAGATAACCACACAAGATGCAATCAGTAGAAATCTCCATATTGGATCTTTCACTCCCTTCCATATCAAAGGATCTAGTAAGTTCAGATATTCCTTTATATAAACACTCAAATACACGCATAACCAATAGCCCAATAGATATAGCATACTTAACAAGGAAACATCACGAACACCGCGAGATACATGTCTTAGCAAATAAATCATATACAGAATGAATAACCATCCAACACTCATATAGACCGTTGTTAGTTGAACCGCTATTACTGTTCCAACAAAAATCATAAGCATAGTGATTAACGAAATTCTCGAAATATTCTCTCTACGTATAGACACTTATAATCCTCCATACTCTAACTAAATTAAAGACCCCACTTTCAATCTTCACTTTACACATAACAACGAAGATTGCACATGATTATGGATGAAACATTCTATAGCTGCCTCATAGAAGTGATAGAGATACTAACAATATTATTATATCAATTTAAAAATAAAGGTATATAATGGTAATGTGTTAAATATTACAATTATCTACAAAACATACATTTTTATATAAGGAGATAACCAAAGTGAATAATAAAACATTATCAGATTTAATGCTGGGTAGAAATAATAACTTTGATTTCATCAGATTTTTAGCAGCAACAATGGTCATTCTCACACATGCCTTCACTTTGGGGAAAGGTGATCTAAAATATACGGGTCACGCTGCTCTAGTCATTTTTTTCGTAACTAGTGGATTTTTGATTACTCAAAGTTATGAAAACTCAAAGAGCTTACGTAAATTTATTAAAGCTAGAGTCCTGCGAGTGTATCCAGCTTTAGTTCTTGTCACCCTTTTTACTTTATTCGTCATCGGACCACTTGCAACTACCGTTACTTTGAATGAGTATTTCACTAGTTCTCAAACTTGGTTTTATTTAACTAGAATGACCGCATTTGTCCCTGATTTACACTTGATTGGTGTTTTTCAAAATAGCGTAGAACCTTATGCAAATGCCATAAATACACCACTATGGACTATTAAATACGAAATCATTTGTTATTGTCTAGTTGCAGTGTTAGGTATCATTGGATGCCTTAAAAAGAAAGTACTCGTTACCCTTTTTATTGTAAATTTAATATTTCATCTATTTCCCCAGAACCACTTAGGAAAAGCAATTAACGATATAGCCGATCTATCATATATGTTTCAAGCAGGAATGCTATTCTACACATTTAAAAATCAAATTAAACACACTTTATATTTCCTTATTCCTTCTATCATTATGGTGATTGTATCTATTTATTTGGGGTATATTAAAGAAGTACTCCCTTTAGCTGGAGGATATATCTTATTATATGTAGCTTTCTCTCAAAGAATTAGACTTCACAATTTCGCAAAATACGGTGATTTTTCCTATGGATTATATATTTTTGCATTCCCTATACAACAATTGCTTGTTTATTATTTTCATAACTCTATGTCTCCATTGCAGAATTTCTTTTATACTTTTCCGTTGGCGCTAGTAATGGCGGCCATATCTTGGCATTTCGTTGAAAAACCTTGTTTAAAGTTAAAAAACACAAAGATTAACTATCCGTTATGGAATATGGGTAGAAGTAATAATGACTTAAAGAAGTCAGGATAATGAACATCTGTTGTAAATAGACTGGAGAAAAACGAAAGAGACGACCTTGCATTTGAAATTCAAATGTAAAGTCGTCTTTTTAATGAAGTAAAGACTTACTAAAGTGAAAAAACACTTCATTCTTTTTCAATGGAAGGTTTAGTCACTGTGATTCGTGCTTTCCCCATAAATATAACGCCAATTACAGCTATACCAATAGGGACTAAAGCAAAGAGGAAAATATGCGAGATCGAAAATGACATGGCATCAACGATTTTATCAAGGACCTCCACAGGAATCTTCGTGCGCACTTCTGCATTAAAGATTTCTCTAGGATCTAGGCTTGATAAATTAGATGTAGCTCCCTCCATACCCTTGAAATTCTCAGCCAGCTTGCTTGTAAATAGATTACCTTGGATCGTACCGAATATTGTAATTCCCAATGTCATCCCAAGTGAGCGCAAGAATTGATTCGTTGAGTTGGCAGTTCCTCTGAAGCGAGGCTCGAGATTGTGGATAGATGAAATAGGTAATAACGAGAATGAGAACCCCATGCCAAACCCTACCATGATCATAAAGATGGTTAGAGATGAGCGTGCTGTATCGGGCGTAAGTGTACTAAGCATAAACATACCTGCGAAATACGAAATCACCGATATCACCATTAAATTACGATAACTGGTTTTAGTTGAGAAAATACCACCTACCGAGCTACCTACTACGGATCCCAACATCATGGGAGTAAGAACTAATCCAGCATTAGTTGCAGATCCTCCATATACAGCTTGTACAAAAATAGGAATGTATACGGTAAGAACGATAAATGTTCCGCCATATAGAAAAGCTAATATTTGTGAAGCTGCAAATAATCTTCGCTTAAACAGCCAAAACGGCAAAATAGGCTCTTCTGCTTTGAGTTCAATGAAGAAGAATGCAATGAAGCATACCGCAAATACAGTAAACAACGAAATAATTGGAAACGAATTCCAAGCGTAATCTTTACCGCCCATTTCTAGAGCGAACATCAAGCTGATAACGGCAACGACAAGCGTCGATGCACCCCACCAGTCAATTTTTTGCTTAACTTTTCCCTTCGATTCATGATAAGACTTAGTAATCAACAGGAATGACACGATTCCAATAGGAACATTAATATAGAAGATCCATTCCCAACCCGCATATTCAGTAATATAAGCTCCAAGTAATGGACCTATGACACTTGCAGAACCGAATACTGCGCCAAGAAGTCCCGTCATCTTCCCACGATTCTCCGGAGGGAAGATATCGAAAATAATGGTAAAAGCAATTGGCATTAACGCCCCGCCACCAATACCTTGAATCGCACGATAAATACTTAACTGTTCAATACTTTGCGCAAATCCACATAATATAGAACCCAGGAGAAAAACCGCAATTCCGAATATAAAAAACCTCTTTCTTCCATACATATCCGATAACTTACCAAATATTGGCATTCCAGCCATCGTAGTAATCATATATGCAGACGTTACCCATACGAATTTATCAAATCCACCTAGATCAGATACAATTGTACCCATGGCTGTTGCAACGATCGTATTGTCGATTGCAGACATAAATATGGCCAGTAGCAAACCTGCTACAACCATCTTTATATTACTTTTGGATGTTTCCACGATCAGTTCAGTTCTCCCTTGTATATATATATATTCGAAACTATTGATAAGACTTTCAATTTTAAGATTTGCATTCTCGATTGTCAAGAAAAGGATATCCCATCTAACAACCAACATTCTTTCGACTGGATCATTGAAACGTAGAGGCAAAATCGATATAGATGAACCAAGCTACAGTTGAAACTCAGAATGCAAAAAAATCGCTCTTTTTGGCGTAAAGGAAATAACAGCAGCCATTTTAAAGAGCGATTTCTTTTTAAATTAAATTTTCTCAAATCCTCAAAAATCATGTGAACGTTCTTCACACTTACTTCGAGTAAGACCTGTCTAATCCCCAAATTTCAGAAGCATATTTACTAATCGTACAATCACTTGAGAATTTACCTGAATGAGCGATATTGATGATGGACTTTCTCTGCCATTCCTTCGAATTTCGATAGGAAATGTCAATTCGCTGATGTGCTTCAATATAGCTAGCGAAATCCTTAAGTACAAAATATTCGTCATTAGTACTCATAATGGAATGAAAAATGTCCCCAAATTCATGTTCATTTATACTGAAGTAACCTGGAGTAACTAATTGATCCATGACCTCTCGCACACGTACATCATTGTGGTACACATCTTTCGCCATATACCCACCATGCTGATAATAATCAAGTACTTGCTCAGATTGTAACCCAAAGAGAAACATGTTGGTATCTCCAATCATTTCGTGCATCTCTACGTTAGCTCCATCCATCGTACCCAACGTTAATGCACCATTCATCATAAACTTCATATTCCCCGTACCTGAAGCTTCCTTACTTGCCGTTGAAATCTGTTCGCTGACATCAGCAGCTGGAATAATCTTCTCTGCTAGAGAAACGGAATAGTTCTCTAAGAAGACGACTTTCAACTTCTGATTCACTTTTCGATCTCGATTAACTTGGTCAGCTACCACGTTGATAAGTTTAATAATTCTTTTGGCCAACGAATAGCTTGGCGCCGCTTTGGCACCGAAAACAAACGTACGTGGGATCATATCCATTGAAGGGTTTTGTTTCATCTGGGTATACAAATGCATGATGTGTAAAATGTTCATCAACTGCCGCTTGTAGCCATGGAGCCTCTTCACTTGGACATCAAAGATGGAATACGGGTCAATGATGATCCCCTGTTTCTCTTTTATATAGGATACAAGTTTCATTTTGTTATGCTGTTTAATTGCTTGAGTTCGATCTCGGAAGCCAAGATCTTCACTGTATTTCAATATTCCAACCATTTCTTGTGGATCATTCATCCAACGTGTACCAATGGTCTCACTAATCAGATCAGCCAACGCAGGGTTAGCATGCATCAACCAACGACGGTGTGTAATTCCATTTGTCTTATTATTAAAACGATTAGGATACTGATCATAAAAAAGCTTCATTTCACGTTTCTTCAAAATATCCGTATGAAGTGCCGCCACGCCATTCACACTGTAGCTACCTACAATAGCCAAGTTCGCCATTTTCAACTGTTCGCCATCGATAATCGACATCCCTGGAACGATTTCCGGTTGTTCTGGGTATTTCTTCATCAACATGCCACAAAATCGATTATTGATCTCCTCAATAATCATATAAATACGTGGAAGTAGCTCTTTCACCATGGAAACGGGCCATTTCTCAAGTGCTTCGCTTAACGTGGTATGATTTGTATACGATACCGTTCTTGAGGTTATATCCCACGCTTCCTCCCATCCCAAGCCCTTAACATCTATTAATATCCTCATCAATTCAGGGATAACCAGTGTAGGATGTGTATCATTTATATGGATAGCTACCTTCTTTGGGAGTTGATCTATTGTAAGTCCAAGCCTCTCAAATGTGCGTAATATACTTTGTAGCCCTGCGGAACATAAGAAATATTGCTGTTTAAGTCGAAGTAGCTTACCTTCGTAATGGGAATCATCAGGATATAAGAATTCAGATATAGATTCAACGGAACGATTATAATTAAGGAATTTATAATAATTATTAGAGCCTGCAAATTTCGTGATGTCTATTTTGGACTCCGCACTCCATATGCGCAAAGTATTAACATGTTCCCCACCAAAACCAATAACAGGCACATCATAAGGTACAGCTGTGACTGCTTCGTAGTTATGGGTTTCAAATACTAGCTCTCTATCTTCCTCACGAATCTCAACATTCCCCCAGAAGCGCACCTCAACTTTTTTTTCAGGTCTACGAACTTCCCACTCATTACCTTTCTGAAGCCAATAATCAGGTAATTCCACTTGGTTACCTTCAACAATCTTTTGTTCAAACAACCCATATCTATAACGGATACCACAGCCATGTCCTGCGTACTTAAGAGTAGCTAGAGAGTCCAAGAAGCAAGCTGCAAGTCTTCCTAAACCTCCATTACCAAGACCCGCATCTGACTCCTCTTCCTCAATCTCTTCTAGATCCCACCCTAAATCCTTAAGACCCTCTCGGACAAGCTCAAGCATACCTAGATTGAGTAAATTGTTACCGAGAAGACGACCTATTAGAAACTCCATGGAGAAGTAGTATACTTGTTTTTCTTGATTAGATTGAAAATTTTGATTCGTCTCAACCCAATTGTTCCCCGCATATTCACGGAGCATACTACTCAGAACTGTGTAAATATCCGCTTTCTGTGCTTCCTTCATTGGTTTTCCCAATTTACTGACTAGATTCTCCTGAAAGAGTTGCTTAAACGCTTCTTTGTTGTTAAACATATTCGCATTCCTCCTGAGGGTGATCTATTCGATGATGTTCATTTTCTTCAATTACGTATTTACTGAAATGATAATTCGAGTACAAATTCACTCTTCAAATATTTGTGAGTGTCTTATATTTAATTTTGTTATGCACAGACTTCCTTCTGATTCGCATATCAAAAAAGAAATAATCCTCCTTGTGGGCAATGCTCATCTTGATGAGTCAAAGGTATAACTCTTTCTCCATTATAAAGACTTCTACAATATACGTTTGAATGGTCCATTTCGTGATGAATATCCAGCACCTTTCCAATCGTATCAACTTTAATGCGTAAACATAACTAATGCTCAGATTTAAAACAATTTTCTTGCTTATAAACGACTGTTACATCAGCTCACTTCTCGAGATCAAAGCGTCGAAAGATGAGAGTAATACTTACAGTACTTGAGTGAAGGTCATTTCATACGAGAATAGATTCAGCGGGAAGAGTTTATCTGAGTAGTCATCATTGGAGACATAAAAAAGATGACTCTCTAGAAATACGAGGAGTCATCATCCAAGACAAGAACAAATGCTAATAATTCTGCCAACAATAGTTGCAGATTTGTTCCAACACTTATAACTTACAAAAGCGCCTCCTCAACAACCAGTCATAAATACCTGAATTGTAATGAACACATACTATGTCTGGTTATAGAAATATGAACCGTGGAAAAGGAAAATGAAGTGTTATCTGAGATCGATTTTTCGATAAATATCCTTTACCAGTATGACTAACAGAAAATAAGAAAAAGACACCATCTAGGTGTCTCAGTATAAATATATGAACTTTTCATTATTCAAGGGTGAAGCCAGCACTAATATACCCAGTCGTTGAAGTAACAACGTTAAGCCCTGTCGCCGTGGCTGAGACTACCATTAGTAAACGTGTCTGAGAGGTTACAGGAATACTCAAACCTGTTGTAATTGCATTTCCAAAATCCCCCAAGTTAACAGTTCCCGTTAGAGCTGGAAGTATTACTGTTGCGCCTGGTATTAAAGTGAATGAGTTAGTTGGTCCTGGTCCAACTGACTCAAACAATTGCACGACAGGTATTACCGTAGTACCGATAAGAGATAATGATATGGTATTACTGAAGTAAGCAGCAATCGATGTTATTGTTCCTACACGAGGCACGGAAAATGCAAAGTTGATAAGAGGTCCCAAAGCAGTACCCGTCAAATCAATAGTACCACCAACAATAGAGATCCCATCGGCAGAACTTCCAAATCCAATAAGACCCGCTGTTCCGACTAATCCTAGTGCGACCGTGGTCATAGTCACGGGTCCTCCAGATGCCAGTGGTATGATCGCACCTGCACCAGTTGCTCCTGTTGCCCCAGTTCCTCCTGTTGCTCCTGTTGCTCCAGTTGCTCCAGTTGCTCCAGTTCCTCCAGTTGCTCCTGTAGTTCCTGTAGTTCCTGTAGTTCCTGTAGCTCCGGTTTCTCCTGTTGCTCCAGTTCCTCCCGTTGCTCCTGTTGCTCCAGTTGCTCCCGTTGCTCCTGTTGCTCCGGTTTCTCCTGTTGC